>Ga0310695_10004337_pt1 | contig 26326 bp, 24 predicted proteins | sample RumenRJG_04DNA_FD_203882 | JGI IMG/M metagenome (GOLD analysis project Ga0310695, IMG submission 203882) | Bovine rumen microbial communities from Lethbridge, Alberta, Canada - RJG_04 (v2) (version 2) | ecosystem: Host-associated > Mammals > Digestive system > Stomach > Rumen | place: Canada... | reverse complement strand
GCCGTCAGTAGCACGGGCAATGCCGCGAAGCGTCTCGTTGTCAATCTCAACGGGAATGTTCACATACTGAACACCACCTGCCACAGGCATCGGGTAAGGCGCTACCTTGTTGCTGCCTACGCCGACTGTATAAACGCGGATGCCAAGACTCTTGGCTATCTCTGCAGCCGTCATCGGCGAGATGTCGCCCCGGTTATTGGAACCGTCGGTCAGCAGAATGACGACACGGCTCTTGGCCTTGGAATCCTTCAGACGGCTGACAGCATTGGCAAGGCCCATACCGATAGCCGTTCCGTCTTCGATAAGCCCGCGGGCGGCAATATCGGTACGCACGTTCTGAAGCAGATTCAGCAACGAGGAGTGGTCAGTAGTCATCGGACATTGGGTGAACGCCTCACCGGCAAAGATGCTCAGGCCGATATTGTCATTAGGACGTCCTGAAATGAACTCGGCAGCCACCTGCTTAGCCGCTTCCAGACGGTTGGGCTTCAAATCCTCGGCCAGCATCGACGTCGAGACATCCATCGCCAACATGATGTCGATGCCCTCGATAGTCTTATTCTTCCACGAGTTGCGCGTCTGAGGACGAGCCAGCACGACGACAATCATGGCGAAAGCTAACATGCGCAGCAGGAGCTGCAACGGCATCAGGCGCACCTTCCAGCTCTTGGGAGCATAGCGGAAGGCGAAGGTGTCGGCCATACGTATCGTCGGCTCGCTCTTCTTCCTGTATAACAGATACCATATTAAATAAGGTATGAGCAGGACGAGCAAAAACAGATATTCTTGATTGGCAAATTCCATTTCCTTTGAGTTAGTTCAATAATTGATAGAGTCCGTAGCAAATCATGCCCAACAGCACGGCACAGCCGACGAGAATGACCGTGATGACGGCTTTCAGCACGCGACGGGTCTTCACCGTCCGCTGGTCGGCCTCGGTCAGTTCGGGCTTCACCGCCTCCTCGGTAGGTACGTTCTCGAGTTTCGTCTGGTTGATGAAGTCGATGGCACTCACAAGGTTGGCGTCGTTCTCGTTAATCAACGTCGAATACTTGGCAAATTTCACCAAGTCGGCGGTGGTAAACAGCTGTCGGAGCTCTTGCTTCATCGCGTCCGCCGTCTGGGCATCGTCACTCAGGGCACGCTCCAAACGCTCGATAATCTCAGAGCTGGTCATCTCCATGGCGTTGAAGCCGTAGCGATCTTCAATATACTTGCGCAGGGTGTCGGTCAGCTTGGTATAGTACTCCTTGGCATTCTCCGAGTTCTGCATCTTGTCGGCCTTGATCTGCTCAATTTCCTTCATGGCCTTCTGGTGAGGCAACAGGCGCTTGACGATGCGGATGCGCGTCACGATAGGCTTGCCGGAGCGTAACCTGACATAGAGATAATAGCATACGGCCAAGAGCAACAACAGCAGCACGCTGAGCCAGAACAACAGGCTCCAGTCACTCCATTGGAAGGGATTGTCCTGCACGTCCTTAGGGCCGAAGAACTTTTCTACGTGAGTGGTATCAACCTCTATCCCAATAACTTTCAGCGCAAGGCTCTTGCTTTTATACGGTTTGCCATCGACCTTGACAACGAATGGCGGCAGATAGTAGAGCGTGTCATCAAACGAAGTCAGCGTGTAGACCACTTGACGGTCGACGAAACCATCGTCCCTACCCTTGACGCCCACTTCGGTACTCTTCAGCACCTCGACGCCAGGAATGATTTGTTCCGTAGGTTTGAAGACGGGAAACTCAGCCTTGGCACCCTCCTTCATCGTGGCCGTCACCGTGACGTGGGCCTGCTCGCCAATGAGTATCTCAATGGAGTCAATAGCTGCCTCAACGGTGACTTGCGACTTGGCGGTCAATACCGCCGCTGCCAGTAATATGAACAAAAACGTTCTTTTCATCATTAGCTTCTTTGCTTAAAGAGTCCTAACAGTTGCTTGACATAGTCCTCATTGGTGGCTATGCTGACGTTGTCGACATTGCTGCGGGTGAAGGTGTCCTGCAACTCACGCTGGCGGTTCATCCAGTAACGGCTGTAGGCCTGGCGAAGACTCTTCGACCCCGTATCGACATACTGCTCGAAACCAGTCTCGGCATCGACCACCTTCATCAGTCCTACGTTGGGCAACTCACGGGCACGCGGGTCGTACACCTGAATGGCAACGACATCGTGCTTGCGGTTACAGATCTGAAGCGACTGCAGGAAGTCCTGACGGACATAGAAGTCGCTCAGCAGGAACGCCGTCGTGCGACGCTTTTGGATACTCGACAGGAACTCCACCGCCTGACGGACATCGGTCTTACGCGACTCAGGATGGAAATCCAGCATCTCGCGGATGATGTAGAGGATGTGCTTACGCCCCTTCTTCGGCGGGATATACTTCTCAATCTTGTCAGAGAAGAACACCACGCCAATCTTGTCGTTGTTCTGAATGGCCGAGAAGGCGATGGTGGCAGCAATCTCGGTCACCATATCGCGCTTCATCTGCACTAGTGTGCCGAAGTCGAGCGAGCCGCTGACGTCGACCAGCAGCATGACCGTCAGTTCACGCTCCTCCTCAAACACCTTGACGTAGGGGCGATGGAAGCGGGCGGTCACGTTCCAGTCAATATCACGCACGTCGTCGCCATACTGATACTCACGCACTTCGCTGAACGCCATACCACGACCCTTGAAGGCCGAATGGTATTGTCCGGCAAAAACTTGTGAGCTCAGGCCGCGCGCCTTAATTTCAATCTTGCGTACCTTCTTTAGTATCTCGGAGGTGGCCCCCCCTACTGCCCCCGAGGGGGCTTCATTTGTATTCATCTTCATCACAACTATAGTGTCCCCCTCGGGGGACGAAAGGGGGGCTTTTAGGGCACTTCTACCTTATTTATAATCTTAGAGACGATTTCCTCGCTCGTGATGTTGCTGGCCTCGGCCTCGTAGGTCAGTCCGATACGATGGCGCAGCACGTCGTGAGCCACGGCACGTACATCCTCGGGCACCACATAGCCGCGATGCTTGATGAAGGCGTAGGCACGGGCAGCCTTGGCCAGATTGATTGAGGCACGAGGCGAACCGCCAAAGGCAATCATATCCTTCAGTTCCTTCAGACCGTAGCGGTCGGGATAACGGGTGGCAAACACGATGTCAGCAATATACTGCTCAATCTTCTCGTCGATATACACCTCGCGCACCACGGCACGGGCTTTCAGAATCTCCTCACCAGTAGTAACGGGCTTCACCTCGGGCAGTCCGCCGGCAATATTCTCGCGGATAATACGCTTCTCCTCGTCGAGCGTGGGATAGTCAATGACAACTTTCAGCATGAAACGGTCCATCTGAGCCTCAGGCAACGGATAAGTTCCCTCCTGCTCAATAGGGTTCTGAGTAGCCATCACCAAGAAGGGGCTGGGCAGGTTGAAAGTCTCGCTGCCAATAGTCACCTGCTTCTCCTGCATAGCCTCCAGCAGAGCACTCTGCACCTTGGCGGGCGCACGGTTAATCTCGTCGGCCAGTACGAAGTTGGCAAATACCGGGCCTTGCTTCACTTGGAACTTCTCGTCTTTCTGCGAGTAAATCATCGTACCCGTGACGTCAGCAGGTAGCAGGTCGGGGGTAAACTGTATACGGCTGTACTTGGCGTCGATAAGCTGCGACAAGGTCTTGATGGCCAGCGTCTTCGCCAGTCCGGGAACACCCTCTAACAGGATATTGCCATCGCTCAAAAGACCAATTATCAAACTGTCTACTAAATGTTTTTGGCCCACAATAACGCGGTCCATACCCGTTACCAAATTGGTAACAAATGCACTTTGCTGTTCTATCCGGATGTTCAACTCACGGATATCAATTGATTCTGCCATAATGCTATTACTGATTATTTAATGATTTCTTCTTTTTCTTCCTCACTTCCAACTTAGGAATCTTCAACGTCTGGCCATCCTTCAGCACGGAACCAGGCTTCAAGCCATTGTATGCCTCAATATAGCACTCCATATTGGGACCTAAATAGATGTTGGAAATGCGCTTGATAGACTCGCCGCCCTTAACCGTCACCTCTAAAGAGGTGCCGACAATACGGTAAGCACCCGTACGAACGCGAGCGTCGGTCTGATCATAGTCAACGACCGGCTCCTCCACCTTCTTGACTTCAGACTCCTTTACTTTGGGAGGAGCGGCAACAGCTTTTTCAACCTTTGCCGTATCTGCTTTCGTTGTGTCAGCCTTGATGGGGGCTGGCTTGGTGGGGGCAGGCTTGTCGTTGCCACCCTTGTCGCTGTCTGTCTCGATAGAGTCAACAATCTCAATGATAGGATCTGGCTCGGTATCCGATGACGTTCCTGTATAGTATCCAATCAGGCATCCGGCTCCGAAAGCCAATACTACCGCCAATGGCCACCATAACTTACCGCGATTACGGCGATTATGCGACCCATCGTATTCGTCCGAATCTTCTTCTCTATGCCTTTTTGAATGATGAGGGATTCCTGAAACCATGTGTGAATGTTCATATTCTCTTTTATGTTCAGGTTCGGGAACTGGTTCTGGTTCTTCTAAGAGAATGGAGGCAGGCTCTGACTCAGGCTCAGGAATGGGTTCAGGTTCAGACTCTTGAATCGGTTCGGGCTCAGCTTCCGAAATCGGGTCAGGTTCAGCTTCTGGCTCTAGTTCTGAAATCTGTTCAGTTTCCTGTACATCATCCAGTTCTGGTTCAGCACCATCCTCAAAATCGACACCATCGTTCAGTACGACAGTCTCAAACTGCGAGAAGGGTTTGTTCACCAGTTCCTTCATGGTAGCATCAGGTGTGAAGGTTATCTTGTCGTGGCCTTCTATCAGCACACGTTCACCGGTATTCACATTAACACTCTCGCGAGAGTCAATATCTATCACCTTGAACGTGCCCAAACCTTTGATTTTCACTAAGCGGTCAGCAGCCAACCCATCCTTGATGACATCAAATATCACCGTAGCAAAGCGTTCAGCTTCTTTCTTCTTCAGCCCATTCTTTGTCACCAAGATGGCGGATAGTTCCTGTATCGATATACGCTCCATTACTCGGTTCCTCCATTCTTTAGTTGATCTTTCCACGTAGGACTGATCTTGAAATTCAGCGTCAGTTTCGGCGGCACCAGCATACGCTGACCTGTGGTGGGATTCATCATGACACGCTCCATCTTCTTCTTTACTTCAAAAGTGCCGAAATTCTGGACGGTCACCGTATTCCCTTCCTGAAACACGTCGCCCATAGCGTCAATCAGCTGATACATCATCTTCTGTGTGACTTGTGATGTATAACCAAGACGCTGCGACAGTTCGCTTATGAATTGTTTATTGTTCATCAGTTATTTAGTATATTTCGTGGTTCCATAAATGTCAAACTCCTCTGCATCGGTCACCAGCACCTGATAGAACTGTCCTATCTGCAGATTTTCACTGGCCGGTATCAGCACCTCGGGGTCAACCTCTGGCGAACAGAACTCCGTGCGGCCCACAAAGTAGTCACCCTCCTGGCGGTCGATAATCGTACGCAAGGTCTGACCAATCTTCTCTGCCTCAATCTCGGCACTTATACGCTGCTGCACACGCATCAGCTTGTCGAGACGGGCCTGCTTCACGTCCTCGGGAACGTCGTCCTGATAATGGTCGCCGGAATAAGTGCCGTCCTCAGCAGAATAGGCAAAGGCGCCCATACGCTCGAAACGCGCCCACTTCGTAAACTCTATCAACTCTTGGAAATCCTCTTCCGTCTCGCCGGGGAAACCCACCATCAGCGTGGTACGCAGATGCAGACCCGGCATCTCGCGACGCATACGCTCTACCAGTTCGTAAGTCTCAGCCTTCGTCACATGGCGGTGCATACGGCTCAGCATATTGTCAGAAATGTGTTGCAGGGCGATGTCAAGGTATTTACAGACGTTCTTACGCTCACGGATAACGTCGAGCAGCTGCCAGGGGAAGTGTGTCGGATAGGCATAGTGCAGACGAATCCACTCCACGCCCTCGATGTCGGCCATCTTGTCGATAAGCTCGGCTATCTTCTGCTCGCCATAAAGGTCAATACCGTAATACGTCAGTTCCTGGGCTATCACCTGAAACTCCTTCGTGCCTCCCTTCACCAACTCTCTGACCTCGTCCAAAATCTCTTCCATCGGACGACTCTGATGCCGCCCTGTTATCAGCGGAATAGCACAATAGGCACAATGACGGTCGCACCCCTCGCTGATTTTGATGTAGGCGTAGTGGCGGGGAGTAGTCAAATGCCGGGCCCACCCAAGCCTTCCCAAAGGGAGGGATGTTTTGTTACCCGATAAGCTATTGTTCTGGAGATGCTGGTATTCCACATCCCTCCCTTTGGGAGGGCTTGGGTGGGCTTTTAAGTCTTCCAACAACTTCCTGTAGTTGAACTTCCCATACCACCCGTCGACCTCTGGAATCTCTGCCTCAAGATCGGCCAGATAACGCTCCGAAAGGCATCCCATCACGTAGAGCTGCTCAATACGGCCTTCAGTCTTGGCCTGGGCAAATTCCAGAATGGTGTTGATGCTCTCCTCCTTGGCGTCGTTAATGAAGCCGCAGGTGTTGACAACAACTATCTCGCCCTGAGGGTCAGCGCTGTCGTGCGTACAACGATAGCCGTTGGCCTCCATCAGTCCCATAAGCATCTCGCTGTCAACGAGATTCTTGGAGCAACCGAGAGATATGAAATCTATCGTCTTCATTTATCATTAAACAATGAGTCAACGAACTCGCGGTTGTTGAACAACTGCAAGTCCTCCATGCCCTCGCCCAGTCCGATGTACTTCACCGGCACTTTCAGCTGGTCGCTGATACCTATCACCACGCCGCCCTTGGCCGTACCGTCGAGCTTGGTGATGGCCAACGACGTTATCTGTGTCACGGCGGCAAACTGGCGGGCTTGCTCGAACGCGTTCTGACCCGTAGAGCCGTCGAGAACGAGCATCACCTCGTCGGGGGCTTCGGGCAACACTTTCTTCATCACGTCCTTGATCTTCTTCAGCTCGTTCATCAGCCCCACCTTGTTGTGCAGACGGCCTGCCGTATCTATCAGCACCACGTCGGCACCATTGGCCTTGGCGCTCTGCAACGTGTCGAAAGCCACCGAGGCAGGGTCAGACCCCATCTGCTGCTTCACCACGGGCACACCCACGCGCTCGCCCCAGATGCACAGCTGCTCAACGGCAGCGGCACGGAATGTGTCGGCAGCACCTAAATAGACTTTCTTGCCTGCCTGCTTGAACTGCCAGGCCAGCTTACCGATGGTCGTTGTTTTGCCTACACCGTTGACACCAACCACTAAGATGACGTAGGGCTTGTGGTCGCTGGGCAAGTCCCAGCTGCCGTTATCCTCAGCGTTGTTCTCTGCCAGCAGCGATGCAATCTCGTCGCGCAGGATTCCGTTCAACTCGCTCGTACTGACGTACTTGTCGCGAGCCACACGTTCCTCGATACGCTCAATAATCTTCAGCGTCGTGTCAACACCTACATCCGACGTGATAAGCACCTCTTCCAGGTTGTCCAACACATCGTCGTCAACCTTCGACTTGCCGGCAACAGCCCGCGCTAACTTGTCAAAGACGCTGGTCTTAGTCTTCTCCAGTCCTTTGTCAAGCGTTTCCTTGTTCTTTTTACCAAAAATACCAAAAAATCCCATATAGCTATATTAAAAACGATGCAAAGGTACGTAAAAAAAAAGGAAAACGCCAAAGAGCGGTCCCCTTTTTTCCCTAATTACAGAAACTTTCACAGTTTTTCAATATTTCCCCATTTCATCGGGATACAATCTAAGGTATAGACCCCTTCCTGTACAAATAACCCTATCTATCTGACGGTCATGTGGAAGCAACCTTGCTTGACTTCGTACTTGATATAACAGCGGCCTTGTTCACGCATATCGCGGAGAACTTCGGAGAGAACGAACTTCAAGGTGTCGTTACGCACCTGCCAGCGAGGCGGGCCATTGGGGTCTTCCACCGTTTCGTAACGATTGTAGCAGATGTCGAACGTTGTGCCATAAAGGTGACACGAATTCTCCGTGGCATTTCCGTTGAAACGGCGTAGGCGGGAAACGTCCTCCTCAGTACGCAGAACGCTGGTGACGATAAACCGATGCAGGGGCACACCTTTTACATATAAAGAGTCAAAGAAAGTCTGTCCGATGTCTTGCAACAGGATGGCGGCACGGGGCACCAGATAGGGAATACTCTGACGCAGAGGGTCTATATGATAATAAGGCGAACTGCCAATATACACCAATTCTTTCTTTCGGGCTTCGGCATCGGCGCGGTTCTTGACAGGCGTGACACCCCACTGACGCGCAGGAACGAGCTGCACGGCATTGGTATCAGGAAAAGCCTCCTTATAGCTGGGCACAGAAAGGATGCGATGAGGTTTCGCTGTCGCAGGCGACAATGTAACAGGCGATTCTATCTCTTCAACTTGTTCATCTTCAGAGGAAACAACGTCTGTAGTCCCAGCCACTCTTGGAAACGTCCATCGAACAGCCGCAAGAAACAATGTGACAACAACAAACCCCTGTAAATATCTCTTTTTAGTCAGTTTCATCAAAAAAAAATCCATTTCGGGTGCAAAGATACAATTTTTTTTCGTAACTTTGCCGAAAAATCGACGAAGTTACTCCGTCTCGGCTAAAAAAAGAATGAATTCTTTTGTTTTGCTCTCGACTTTTCGTAACTTTGCAAGCAAATTACAAATTTGTATACAGATTGATAGAGAAGCATATTGTACTTGAAGACATTGACACCGTCGTGTTTTATGGTGTAGGCAACAGTCATCTGCAAATCATCAGGTCGCTGTTTCCGAAGTTACGCATCGTGGCACGCGACAATGTCATCCGCGTCTTAGGCGACGAAGAGCAAATGGCAGCTTTCGAAGAAAATATTGAGGCCATACGCCGCCATATCCTGAAATTCAATTCATTACGCGAAGAAGACATACTCGACATTATCCGCGGAGGGCGTTCTAAGGAAGTGCCCGACGATGTAGTGGTCTACTCGATGTCGGGGCGTCCTATCAAGGCCCGTTCCGAAAACCAGCAGCGGCTGATTGAAGCATTCAAGCAGAACGATATGGTGTTTGCCGTAGGTCCTGCGGGAACAGGAAAAACCTATCTGTCAATAGCTTTGGCTGTGAAGGCGCTGAAGGATAAGACAGCCAAGAAGATTATCCTGTCAAGACCAGCAGTAGAGGCTGGTGAGAAATTGGGGTTCCTTCCTGGCGACATGAAGGACAAGATCGACCCCTACCTGCAACCGCTGTACGACGCGCTGGAGGATATGTTGCCGCAAGTGAAGCTGCAAGACATGATGGAGAAGCATATTATACAGATAGCACCACTTGCCTTCATGCGTGGACGCACGCTGTCAGACGCAGTAGTCATTCTCGACGAGGCCCAGAACACGACACCAGCGCAAATACGGATGTTCCTGACCCGCATGGGCTGGAACACCAAGATGGTGATTACGGGCGACATGACACAGATTGACCTGCCGCGTTCGCAGAAATCGGGACTCATCGAGGCCCTGCATATATTAAATAATGTGGAGGGCATCGGTGTCGTCAATCTCGACCGTCGCGACATCGTTCGCCACAAGTTAGTGACGCGCATCGTCAACGCATACGAACAATACGATAAAGAATACAATAACAGCAATGAAAGCATTAACAAAGACTGAGTTCCACTTCGAGGGACAGAAGAGTGTTTATCACGGTAAAGTCCGTGACGTGTACAACATCAACGACGATCTGATGGTAATGGTGGCCACCGACCGCATCTCTGCGTTCGACGTCGTTCTGCCTAAAGGTATACCGTTCAAGGGTCAGGTGCTGAACCAGATAGCTGCCAAATTTCTGGATGCTACAACCGACATCTGCCCTAACTGGAAGTTGGCTACGCCCGACCCGATGGTGACCGTTGGTCTGAAGTGCGAAGGGTTCCGCGTCGAGATGATTATCCGCTCCATTCTGACTGGCTCCGCCTGGCGCGAGTACAAGAACGGTTGCAGAGAGCTGTGCGGCGTGAAGCTGCCTGACGGTATGAAGGAGAACGAACGTTTCCCCGAGCCAATCATCACACCGACCACCAAGGCCGACGAGGGTCACGATATGAACATCTCGAAGGAGGAAATCATTGCCCAGGGACTCGTCTCAGCAGAGGACTATGCTGTGATGGAGGACTACACACGCAAGATCTTCGCCCGTGGACAGGAGATTGCCGCTAAGCGCGGCCTCATTCTCGTCGATACGAAGTATGAGTTTGGCAAGCGCGACGGCAAGGTCATTCTCATCGACGAGATTCACACGCCCGACTCCAGCCGTTACTTCTATGCCGACGGCTACGAGGAGAAGCTGGCTAAAGGCGAGCCCCAACGCCAGTTGTCGAAAGAGTTCGTTCGCCAGTGGCTCATTGAGCACGACTTCATGAACGAGCCAGGACAGGTGATGCCCGAGATTACTGACGAATATGCCGAGAGCGTGTCAGAGCGCTATATTGAGCTGTACGAGCACATCGTGGGCGAGAAATTCCAGCGCGAGACCAGCGATGAGGACATCGCCAAGCGTATTGAACAAAACGTCAGCGAGTGGCTCAAAACCAGATAATTGCCTATTAGTCCTATAGGTCCTATAAGTCCTATAGGTCTCATAAGTCTTATAAGTCCCATGTCTTACGACCAGGAAAAGATAAAGCCCTACAACGACGGCGAGAAGGCGGGTCAGGTGGAGCAGATGTTCAACAACATAGCGCCCACCTACGACACGCTGAATCACCGTCTGTCGTGGAACATCGACCGCCGTTGGCGCCGACGGGCCATCAGCCTGTTAGCACCCTACCAGCCAAAGACAATGCTTGACATCGCTACCGGCACGGGGGACTTTGCCATCTTAGCGGCTCACATGTTGCAACCTCAGCACCTCGAAGCCACCGACATCAGCGAAGGCATGATGGAAGTAGGCCGGCGGAAAGTCAGCGAGGCGGGACTTGATGCTATCATTTCCTTTCAGAAGGAAGACTGTTTGCAGCTGAGCTACGCTGACAACACCTTCGATGCTGTCACGGCGGCTTTCGGCATCCGCAATTTTGCCAATCTCGACAGCGGCCTGCAAGAGATGTGCCGCGTGCTAAAGCCGGGAGGGCACCTGAGCATCGTCGAACTGACGACGCCGCCACGATTCCCCATGCGGCAGCTCTTCCACATCTATTCGCATACGGTACTGCCTGTCTACGGACGCCTTATTTCCAAGGACAGTAGTGCCTACAGCTATCTGACCAAGACCATCGAGGCCTTTCCACAAGGCGAGCGTATGGTCGGCATTCTCCAGAAGGCAGGCTTCAGCGAAGCTACCTTCGAGCGACTGACATTCGGAATCTGCACCGTTTATTTTGCAACTAAATAACTTCAATAGGATAAGCTATGGATAAATATGGATTAATCGGCTACCCTTTAGGCCATTCGTTCTCAATCAGCTATTTCAACCAGAAATTTGCTGACGAAGGTATCAACGCGAAGTATGAGAACTTCGAGATTTCAAGCATCGACCAGTTACAGGAGATTCTTGACACAACCATCAACCTGCGCGGTCTCAACGTGACCATTCCTTACAAGGAGAAGGTTATTGAGTATCTCGACAGCATCACACCCGAGGCTCAGGCTATCGGTGCCGTCAACGTCATCCGCGTCTCCCACGAGGGAAAGAACATCAAGCTGAAAGGTTACAACAGCGACGTCATCGGCTTCACCCAGAGCATTGAGCCGATGCTTGACAAGAAGTGGCACAAGAAGGCGCTGATTCTCGGTACCGGCGGCGCATCGAAAGCCATCAACTACGGTCTGAAGTCGTTAGGCCTTGAGACGGTTTACGTCAGCCGCTACGAGCGTCCGGGCACCATCCAGTACGGAAGCATTACACCCGAGGTAGTCAAGGAGTACAACGTCATCGTCAACTGCACGCCCGTCGGCATGTATCCCCACACGGAAGAGTGCCCTCCCCTGCCCTACGAGGCAATGGATTACCACACTATTCTCTATGACCTGATCTACAATCCTGACGAGACCATGTTCATGAGACGGGGACGCGAGTATGGCGCCGAAGTGAAGAACGGACTTGAGATGCTGCTCCTGCAAGCCTTCGCTTCGTGGGAGTTCTGGCACGAGAAGTAACTTTTGAAGCATGAACAACAAAGCAACGAAGATCATGTTAGGGGCCGTCGCCACCATCTTGGCGATGTTCCTGCCACACATCATCGGCGCCGACAAAGCCATCGCCGAGCTTCTACCTTATATATATAGTGGCACCTTCGGCACCCTGATAGCCAGCGGACTGCTGACAGACAAGAAGAACCGCGCAGAGCAACGCAGACTGTTAGGCGAGCGCAAACAGGCCATCCAGCAGTTGGCCGACCAATATAACGAGGCCACACATCAGATGGAACTATCCTTTGAAACCCGTAAACAAGTCATGCTCACAGGCACGAAGGCTGCCAAGAAGGAGTATTCGGCCATGTACGAGGAGAACAAGGAGAAATTCCTGGAAGAGTGCAAGACCATCCAGGAAGAATGGAAAGCGCGGACGGCCAAGGTGTTTGCCTACAAGGGCTATTGGAAGAAACTCATCGCAGCAGGTGTCCTCACGCAGTTCGCATGCTGTAGCTACTCATTGGCGGCGATGGATGAACCTCAGGACGACCAGTCAATGGCACTTATGGAGGAGGTTCAGGAGAAAGTGTGGACGGCTACGGAAATACCCATGCCACACTTTGAGGACGCATCGCGCTACGTGTCGAACCCCGACGGCATTGTGACGGCAGAGACAGAGCAGAAGCTGAACGCCATCCTCAAGGAGATGGACGACAGCTTAGACATCGAGTCGGTCGTTGCCATCGTCAACCACGTAGAGAACCAGGACATTTTCCGCTTTGCCCAGGACATCTTCGACACCTACCACGTAGGCAAGAACGACCGCGGACTGGTGATGGTGCTGGCCTACGGCGACCACTTGTTCCGCACCCATACCGGCCGTTCGTTAGAGGCCGACCTTACAGATGCCGAGTGTTCGCGACTGCAGAGCGAGTATTTAGTGCCGAGCATGAAGGCCGAGATGCCCGACAGCGGTATGCTCTACCTGACGCAGGCCGTCTACAACCTGCTACGGCACAAGGAGATGCCCGTGATGTCGCCATTAGTCACCACGCAGGCTGACGACGATTTGGGGTCTATGCCCATCTACGGAATTACTACCGCCTTCTGGGTTCTTTTCTTCCTCTACATAGCCCGCCGCTATGGTATGATGAACGCAGGAGCAGCACTGGCCGCCAACCCATTCGTTGAGCAGGCTGCCTTTGTTGTCACAAGTGGCGGAGGCTTCGGCGGCGGTGGAGGTGGCTTCAGCGGAGGCGGTGGAGGCTTCAGCGGCGGTAGCTTCGGCGGCGGCAGCTCTGGTGGTGGTGGTGCCACGTCGAGCTGGTAACGGAAAGGCCTCAAAAAGAAAGACAGAAAAAAGTATTAACCATTAAACATAAAGAAAAGATGAAACTGACAAAAGGAACCATCGGAATTATTGCAGCTGTGGTCGTTATCGCCATGTGGGCTGCCAGTGCTTACAACTCAATGGTGAGCGAACAGGAGAACGCTACCACCGCTCTGGCTAACGTACAGTCGGCCTATCAGCGTCGTGCCGACCTCATTCCCAACCTGGTAGAGGTTGTCAAGGGCTATGCCGAGCATGAGAAGGGAACGTTCGAGGCTGTGGTCAACGCACGCGCCAAGGCCACGCAGATTACCCTCGACCCCACCAATCTGACACCTGAGAAGCTGCAGGAGTACCAGAAGGCACAGGGCGAGCTGGGTGCTGCCTTAGGTCGCCTGATTGCCGTCCAGGAGAACTATCCCGACCTGAAGGCTAACGAGAACTTCAAGGATTTGCAGGCACAGTTAGAAGGTACCGAGAACCGCATCAACGAGGCTCGCAACAAGTTCAATGCCGTCGTTCAGCAGTACAATGTCGTCATCCGCTCATTCCCCAAGAATATCTTGGCTGGCATTTTTGGTTTCGACAAGATGAGCAAGTTCGAGGCTGAAGCTGGTGCCGAGAGTGCTCCCAAAGTTAAATTCTAAACGGTGATGGACAACAGATACATGCAACGTGGCGTGAGTGCCGCCAAGGAGGACGTACACGCCGCCATCAAGAACATCGACAAAGGTCTTTATCCGCAGGCCTTCTGTAAGATTATTCCCGACATCTTGGGCGGCGACCCGGAATACTGCAACATCATGCATGCCGACGGCGCTGGCACGAAGTCGTCGTTGGCCTATATGTACTGGCGCGAGACGGGCGACCTCAGCGTCTGGAAGGGCATTGCCCAGGACGCCATTGTCATGAACACCGACGACCTGCTCTGTGTGGGCGCTGTCGACAATATCCTCGTTTCGTCAACCATCGGGCGCAACAAGATGCTCGTCCCTGGCGAGGTCATCTCGGCCATCATCAACGGCACCGACGAACTACTGCAAGAACTGCGTGAGATGGGCATCGGCATCTACCCCACCGGAGGCGAGACCGCCGACGTGGGCGACCTTGTACGTACCATCATCGTCGACTCTACCGTCACCTGCCGCATGCGTCGCAGCGACGTCATCGACAATGCCAATATCCGTCCTGGCGACGTTATCGTAGGACTCTCCTCAACAGGACAGGCCACCTACGAGAAACGGTATAACGGCGGTATGGGTTCCAACGGTCTGACAAGCGCCCGCCACGATGTCTTTGCCAAATACTTGGCAGAGCAGTATCCTGAGAGCTACGACCACGCCGTCCCCGACGACCTCGTCTACAGCGGCAAGTACAAGCTGACGGATGCTGTCGACGGCTCTCCCGTCGACGCAGGGCAGCTCGTCCTCTCACCCACTCGCACCTACGCTCCCGTCATCAAGCGCCTGCTCGACCAGCTGCGCCCCGAGATTCACGGTATGGTTCATTGTACGGGTGGCGCCCAGACCAAGGTTCTTCACTTCGTCGGCGACAATTGCCGCGTCGTCAAGGACAACATGTTCCCCGTTCCACCGCTCTTCCGTGCCATCCACGAATGCTCAGGCACCAACTGGCGCGAGATGTATCAAGTGTTCAACATGGGACACCGTATGGAAATCTACGTCCGTCCCGAAGTGGCCGAACAAGTGATCGCCATCTCCAAGTCGTTCAACATCGACGCCCAGGTGGTTGGACATATTGAAGAAGGTAAGCGCTCACTCACCATCAAGAGCGAATATGGGACGTTCGATTATTAAACTCTTTGTAGCAGGCTGCTATGTGTTTGGCACGGCAGCCTGTTCTACTGTTGTCGAGGAGCTTGTCAGCCCGATGGTAGCCTCAGACATCTACAATGGTGTAAGCAAGTCAACGCCCGGCGGCGCTGGCAATAAGGGTTCTTACGCCAAGAAAGTTGAAAAAGAGAAAGAACAGCTCAAAGCAGCTGGCAAGTGTCCCGTCTGTTCAGGCGTTGGGAAGAGTGCTGACGGCAAATACACTTGTGGAGCCTGTAAAGGAACCGGGAAATATGAAGCTGCAAAATAAAATCGAAGGATTTCTTTCGTTTTTTCTGTTGTAATTTTCTCTGTTGTCTCTGTTGTCATCATTTTTTTTAAAGAAAAACGGAGAAAAGTTTGGTCACTTCAAATAAAATGTGTACCTTTGCACCCGCAAATCGCAAAACGATGCACCCGTAGCTCAGTTGGTAGAGCACCTGACTCTTAATCAGGGTGTCCAGGGTTCGAGCCCCTGCGGGTGTACAAGAGAGAAAAACGTGTTTGCGATGCACCCGTAGCTCAGTTGGTAGAGCACCTGACTCTTAATCAGGGTGTCCAGGGTTCGAGCCCCTGCGGGTGTACAAAGGTTAAACATATTGTGGGTTGCCGATATGGCTCAGTTGGTAGAGCAACGCATTCGTAATGCGTGGGTCCCCGGTTCGAGTCCGGGTATCGGCTCAAGAAAGGACAATCAGAAATTTTATTCAAGCGGGATTAGCACATCGGTAGTGCACGGGCTTCCCAAGCCTGGGAGGCGGGTTCGATTCCCGTATCCCGCTCTTTTGCCGTGTGCCTACCGCAGTTCGTAGACGCCTGTTGGCGTCTTGCGCTTCAGTACTTCCAACTCTACATCCTTGCCAACGATGATGCCATAGCCTCTGAGAACGCCCTCGACCGTCTTTCGTGCCAGTTCGGGATGGTTGTTTTCCTCGCTGAGGTGGCAGAGCCAGACGTGCTTCAATCCTTCCTTCATGTTTTCGGCGATGGCCACGCCACAGTCGTGGTTGCTGAGGTGACCTGTGGGACTTTGTATACGCACCTTGAGGTGTGGTGCATAAGGGCCGTTCTGCAGCATCTCGACGTCGTGGTTAGCCTCGATGACGAGGTAGTCGGCACGAGTGATGTAATCTTTCATCTCGTCGGTGACGCAGCCTGCATCGGTGATGATACAGAAAGTGACACCCTCCGCCTCTACCTGAAAGCCGACGTTCTCGGTGGCATCGTGTGGTACGCCAAAGGGTGTGACGTGGAAGCAGCCCAACTGCATGGGCTCTCCCGGCACGATGTATCGTTTCATCTGAGCAGGCAGTTTGCGGGCTACGCAGTAGTTGCGATCAATGCCGTCGTGTACGTTTTTCGTGGCATAGATAGGCAGGTGATACTCATGGCTGATGCTGCCGACAGACTTGATGTGGTCGGCGTGGTCGTGGGTAATAAGCACATAATGAATGGAACTCAGGCTGAGGCCGTAGTCCCTGAAATGCTTCTTCAGCGTTCTTATTCCTACTCCAATATCTATTATCAGGCCATCCGTTTCGGTGTAGAGGTAGTAGCAATTGCCGCTGCTACCGCTCCCAAAGGATATAAATTTCAGCATATTTAGTTGTTATTTTCTGCAAAATTACAAAATAATTGTGAATTGTGAGTTGCGAATTGTGAATTATTGCCTACCTTTGTACTTTATTAAGACTTAAAGACATGAGGATCTTGTATATTCTGACGGCAGCAGCCCTGCTGCTTGCATCATGTAAGCCCAGCGCTACAGCCCTTGACGAGGAGGTTCAGACGACGGCAGCTGACTTTGCACAGGCATACTTCAACTACGACTACGAACGTGCGCTCAAACTGGCGACGCCCGAGTCAGAGAAGTGGCTGCGGTATGCGGCTTCGAATGTTACGCAGGCTGTTGTCGACCTCTATAACGCTCAGCAGGAGGGTGCCGTTATCGTAGTTGACGACTTCTATTGGACCAACGACACGACAGCTTCTGTCAGCGTCACCGTCAGCCACTTTGTTGTTGACGACAGCATCCATTCTGCTCCGCGCATAGCCGACGAGGGACTGTTCCGCCTAACGCTTGTCAGGCGCGACGGCAAGCTGGCGGTCAGAATGGCAGGCCCACTGCGAAATGAAACGCAAAGTCGCGACTGATGCGTGGATGGATGATAGGGAAATGGGGCTCGTCCTCTGCCTCGTAGGCGGGGTTGACGGCCTTCATACCTAAATCGAAGCGCACAATGAAATAGCCGAAGTTGAAGCGGAAGCCCAGTCCGTAGTTGGCGGCCATCTCGCTTAAGAAGTTCCGAAACTTGAACTGTCCGCCCGGTTGGTCGGGATAGTCGCGCAACGTCCAGATGTTGCCTGCGTCGATGAAGAGTGCGCCGTCAAGTTTCCAAAACAGGTGTGTGCGATATTCCATATTCAGGTCGAGCTTCATGTCGCCGGTCTGGTTGATGAAATCAATACGTCCGTCAGTTCCCTTGAACCTGCCAGGTCCGATGCCTCGTACCGGCCAGCCGCGCAACGAGTTAGCACCACCTGAGAAGTAGCGCTTCTCGAAGGGCAGCAGCGTGGAATTTCCGTAGGGATAGGCGATACCCAGTCCGACGTGGCAGGCCAATTGGTTGCTGTAGTCGAGCTGTATGACGCGTGTGAGTTCTATATCACCCTTGACGTATTGGGCGTAGGCGATGTTGAAGACCAGATCCTGCCCTTGATCGTTCTTAGCGGCACCAAAAAGGTCAGACGCCAAATGCAACAGGTTGCCCGACGTCTCGATGTTGGTTTTCAGCGCCGTACGTCCGTCATTGTAGGCGAAGCCAAAGCCAATCTTGGTGATGAACAGGTCCTGATAGTTATAGCGCAGGATGGCATTTCGCGACGTCACGTCGGCCAAGTACAGATCGTAGAAGGTATCGCTGATCCAGGGCATGAGCACATAGTTCAGGTCGAGCACGTCGAACTGGTACTGGTAGGGACGGTCATGGGGTGCCCAACGGTAACGCCAGGCTGCCGACCATAGTCGCCGGTGGAACTCCGGACGATTCTGCATGTCGTAGAGTAGCGACACCTCACTCGTGGCATTGACGCGCCGACGGGTGTCGTGGCTGATAATTGGCATGATGAACCGCGGGAACTTCAGTCGGGTCTCAAGGCTGGTCTCTATGAAGTCCTGGTTGCTGTAGCCCTCCAAGCCCTTGATAGCCTCGTAGGCACCACGCAGTTCGACGGTCAGGCTCTCCGAGCCTCTGAAGAGGTTGCGGTTCTGATAGGTCAGCGTGGCTGCTGCTCCGAGGTCGCCCGCCGTATTTGTGCCTTCAGGCTGGAAACTCAACGTTGATGGTTTGTTCGTCTGAAGCTGTATGTTACAGTCGAGCAAAGCCGAGTCAGGTATCTCACGGAACGAGATATTGGTGTACTTGACGGCCCCAAGACGTGCAAAGTGGTTATAGGTGTTCTGCAGGTCGCTTGCCGAATAGTAGGCGTCCTCCCTGATGTAGCAGCACTCGTTGAGCACGTTCTCGCGAAGATGAATGACGGAGTCCTGCTGTGAGCCGCTCTGGAATGTCAGCCGCCGGATCTTGTAGCGCCGATGAAGCACGTCGGCACTATCCTCAGCATGGTCTACATTCAGCAGGAGCGTCAGGTCAACATGGTTCCTATCAGCGCTCATGGTATCGGCCTCGAAGCGTATGTATTCCTTGTGGAAACGGTAGTAGCCGTTATTGGCCAGCATTTGGGCGATGCGTTTCCGTTCCTTGTCGAGGTCGTCGATGGAGAACTGCCGCCCGGAGTGTAGTCCCCAGTTCTGGGGGTCCGAGAGCCTGAACTCTTCGGCAATGACGGGGTCGGCAATCTGGTAGTCCAGCTTGCCTATCTGATAGGGATTTCCCGTCGACAGTTTGTAATACGCCCACAGTTTCTTGCCCTTCGTACGCGTCCACAGCTCCACACGACCGTCTAAGTAACCCTTGTTCTGCAACAGCATCTGCAGGTCGTTACAGGTCAGACGTGCTTGTAGCGAGTCGTAGATTACGGGAGGCTCGCCTATGCTGCGCAACAGGCGGTTGCCCCACTTCGTAGTGTCGCGGCCTGAGAGTGAGTAGACCTTCAGCGGCAGTTTCACCATCGAGAACCACCGGGCATTGTTCTGCTGCCGCACCAGGCTCTTGGCCGTTGTGACGTTCAGTTCGCGATTTGTTTCGCCGTCGATTTTCATCCTGATGTCGTCGAGCAAATAGCTGCCGTCGGGCACGTACTTCGTTTCCGCACACGACACCAGCAACAGCGTTGCCAGAATGATGATAGAATATGGTTTGAATGTCACTCTGCCTGCAAAGGTACAAATATTTTTCCATTTTCTTATTCTTTGTTCCAACCTTTTTTGTATCTTTGCCGTCGTAAGTTCATAAGTTATGATAAGCAAGAACCAGATTAAACTAATCAAACAGTTGGAACAGAAGAAGTTCCGCAAGCGTGAGGGACTGTTCGTAGCCGAGGGGCCGAAGGTGGTGGGCGACCTGATGAAACGGTGGAAACCCGTGGCCGTCTACGCTACAGACGAATACACCCCACCCCAGCCTGGCATCAGCGTACAACGCATCACGGCTGACGAACTGCGCCACATCAGCTTCCTGCAGCATCCGCAGCAGGTGCTGGCGCTGTTTCCCATACCAGTATCTGACAATTTCCTGCCTTCGTCAGACAATCTCACCATAGTCCTCGACGGCATACAAGACCCCGGCAACTTAGGAACCATCATCCGATTGGCCGACTGGTTCGGCATAACCCACATTGTCTGCAGCGAAGAGACTGCCGACGCCTGGAACCCGAAAGTAGTACAAGCCACGATGGGCAGCATAGCCCGCGTGAACATTTCCTATACCGATCTGTCGACATTACTCGACACGCTGCCCAATGACTTCCCCGTCTACGGCACGCTACTCGACGGCGACGACATCTACAGCCAACCGCTGACATCGGGCGGCATCATCGTGATGGGCAACGAGGGTAACGGCCTGACAGAAAAAGTCAGGCGACGGGTGAACCGTCGCCTGCTTATACCTTCATACCGTAAGGATGATACGGCAGAGTCGTTGAATGTGGCCATTGCCACAGCTATTGTCTGTGCCGAGTTTAGAAGAAGAGATAGCGGTTGTCCGTAATCTTTGCCTTCTGATAGAGCTCCTGCATGAAGCGGCTGGCAGCTTGCATGGCCGTCTGCTTCAGCTGGGTCTCAATCTGCTTCTCGTGGCCCTTGTCCTCAGCACCTTCGCCGGTCTTGGCGACGTTGAGCACCTGGAAGACGAAGGCACCACCGTTACCCTTGACGGGGGCTGCGTGGAACTCCTTGTCCTTGGTGGCTACAACAGCACCTGCCAAAGCGGGTTCTGACGAACCAGTCATCTGAACGAAGACGGGCGAGCCGAACGAGATCTGCTTCACGGTGTCAATGGTAGCACCCTTAGCCTTGGCGTCGGCAACACTCTTCACACCCTCTAACTTAGCCTTCAGCATGTCGTACTTCTTGTCGCGGAGCACCTGCTGCTTCAGCACGTCCTTCACACCGTCAAGGTCGCGATAGCCGGCAGCGTGAACCTTGGTCAGGGCCACTACCAGCAGGTGGTCGTTAGAACCGCACTCGTAGAGCGGGCTTACCTGTCCGGGCTGGGCGTCGAATATCCACTTCATGGTCTCGCGGGTGGCACGGATGCCAGCCACGTTGTGCTCAGAGTTCATGATGTCGTTGCGCTCCAGAACCTTGAAACCGAACTTCTCGGCGTTCTGCTCCAGGCCCTCGATGGTGTTGTTCTCGCTGACATACTGGCTGAACTTGTTGTAAGCGTCGCTATAGGTCTGCTTCGAGAAGTCGATGGTGTGCTTGATGATGGCTACGTCGTACTTCGTCACCATAGCGCGACGGTCGGTCACCTGCAGGATGAGGTTAACCTGCGATAACTTCAGGTTCTTCATCTCGCCAGCACCCATGGTGTTCAGCGCCAACAGATACTCCTTAGAGTCAGCGTCGATGTTGGTAGAGTTCTGGTACTGAGCTGAGGTGAGCCACTGCTTCTCGCCCGTCTGACCGTACTTCTTGGCAATCGAGTCGAAGGGAGCACCAGCCTTGATGGCGGTGTAGATGCTGTCGGCCTTCTTCTGAGCGGCGTCAGCAGTCTCAGCGCCCACCTGAATCACGCGGAACTCCACCGAGTCAGGCAACTGCTGCTTGTTGATGAGCTTCACCACGTTCAGCGTGTTATCAGAAGTACTCTCGAAGGGAGCCGTTGTCTGGCCTACAGCCATCGAGTCGATGCGTGAAGCGATGTCAGTAGGCAGGGCACGGTTCGTGACGGGCAGTCCTACATAGGGAATCTGCGACTGTGCCTTGCGCACCACCTCGGCGGGGGCTGCGCCGCTATCCAGCTTGCGGCTGGCGTCCTGCATGTCCTTCATCAGGGCGTCGCGGTCGCTCTTCGAGGCTACCACCTTGAAGTCAACATACTTGATGTCGCGGGTCTCAGCCGTCTGGATGAAGGCCTCCTTCTCGCTGTCGTACTTAGCCTTCAGGTCGGCGTCGCTCACCTGTACCTCGTCGTCCTTGATGCTCGAGTAAGGCATAGCAGCCAGCAGGATGTTGGCCTCCTGGTGCTGTGCGTCGTGGGCAGCCTTGGCGCTGACGGGATTGCTCAGCAGGCAGTTCGACAACAGGGCCTGATACTTCTGGGCGAGAGTCTGCTGGCGCAGGGTCTTCTCGATGAAGCGCCAGTAGTCGTAGATGGCCTTGTACTGCTCGGCCAGCTGCGGGTTCTGGTTTGACTTGTAATCGTTGAGGAACTTCGTGAGCTGTGCTACGTCGAAGCGACCTGTCTGCTGGTTGACGAAGGGTGTCTGAGCCAGCATGGGGTTGGTGCCCTCGCGGAGCATGTTCTGCATCTCGGTGTCGGTAACGGTGAGACCCAGCTCCTTAGCTTCCTTCTCAAGGATTTTGTTATTTACAAACGTGTTCCAAACCTGGTCTTTCACCTGGTTCAGCTCGTCTTCGGTCAGGTTGTCGCGACCCTGGGTCATCTTGATGACCTCCTGGTACTCGTCGATCAGGGACTGGAAGTCCTGGACGTTGATTTTTTCACCTAACACTTCACCCACCTGCTGGCGCTGCTCGTTCTTGGATGCTTCACAGGAACGGAACATCTCTTCAGCGATGAATGCAAACAGGGCAAGACCGATGACGATGACAAGGGTCGGCCCCCAGCTTCTGATTTTTCCAATTGCTGCCATTTTTCTTTTTAATTTATTTGTTTTTTCTTGCTTTTTCCAAATTCAGCCTGCAAAATTAATAAAATTGTCGGACATAACGAAATTTTTCTGCAAAAAACCGCTCATTCTCCGACTTTTAACCTCACAAGTTCTATTTTTGTCGCTGTATTCTTGACGATTTTGAACTCGTAGCGCCCTATTGTCACCACTTCGTTGAGTTTCGGGAACGACTGGTATTCGTGCAGGATAAGTCCGCCGACGGTCATGTATTCGTCGCTCTCGGGCAGTTCCAGGTCGAACATCTCGTTCACCTTCTCAATCTCCAAACGGGCTGAGAGCATATACTCGCCGTCGCCTATCTGCTTGGCTATGTAGTTGTTGGAGTCGTGCTCGTCCTCAATCTCGCCGAAGATTTCCTCGACGATGTCCTCCAAGGATATCAGACCGCTGGTGCCACCGAACTCGTCGACGACGATGGCCATCGACTTGTGCTGCTGCATCAGGGTCTTCATCAGGCGCGAGGCCTGCATCGTCTCGGGCACGAAAGGCAGCTGGCGGATGCTACCGCGCCAGTCCTTGGGGTGCTGGAACAGCTCCGACGAGTGTATATAGCCGACAACGTGGTCGATGTCCTCATGGTAGACCACCACCTTCGAGTGGCCGCTCTCGATGAATATCTGCTTCAGCTGCTCCACGTCCGAGGTGTCCTCGACGGCGTCAATCTCCGTGCGGGGCACCATACAGTCGCGTACGCGGGTCTCGGTGAAGTCCAGGGCGTTCTGGAATATCTTGACCTCCTCTTCTATCTCCTCCTCGCTCTTGGCGTTGTCGATGCTCGATTGCACTAAGTAGTCAAGGTCGACGCGCGTAAATTCGTGCCCGTCGCGTTCCTTCTCCATCTTGACACCCACCAGTCGCAGGATGCCGCGCGAGAGGAGCGTCGCGAAACGCGAGATGGGATAGAGCAGGACGTAGCAGACGAAGGCCGGCACGGCAAAGAACGTCAGCAGAGCGTTGGGACTCGACTTGAAAATGGTCTTCGGCAGGAACTCGCCCGTGAAGAGCACCACCAGCGTCGACAGCAGCGTGTCGGCCGTGACGCGGGCGCCGTCGCTCAAACCGCTGAACAGCAGTTCGTCGAAGATGGCGGCGAAGAGTATGCCGTAGATGACCAGGGCGATGTTGTTGCCCACCAGCATCGTCGACACGAAGTTGTTGGGATGATGGTAGAACACGGTGATGGCCCGCTGCGACAGTCCGTTTTTCTCCTTATCCATCTCGGCCAGCAGGCGGTTGCTGCTGACGAAGGCTATCTCCATGCCTGAGAAAAAGGCCGAGAACACCATCGAGACGATAAGTCCAACAATCAGTCCTGTCATCACTCCGTTATCAATTATCCATTATCAATTGTCCATTCTCAATTATCCATTCCCATCGTCTTGGCGTGCTTCTGGGCTGCGGGACGCTGGGGTATCAGCATCTGCTCCGTCGTGTCGCCGGGCGTTGAGGGTGCCTGACCCGACGCGTCGTCGTCGCTCTCGCTGCCGGGAATAAACGATCCCACAGAGTTCGACACCGTGTAGTACGTCATGCGCTCGTCGCTCTTGAAGTATGTGCCCTGCAGCGTGCGCTCGGGGGTGACGACCTTCGAGAAGACGTTCGAGTAAAGCTCGTGGCGCAGACCATCCCAGTAGAGCTCCTCACTCTGGTAAAGAAGCCCGTTGACATTCCTGATGCGCACGCGGCCACGCAGTTTCCACAGTTTCAGCTGGTCGTAGTACCAGGCCGTGTCTGCCTGTATGTAGGCCTGAACGTGGAACTGCTCGTCGAACTGCTCAAAGAAGACGCCCTTCATAAACTCCCAGCGGTTGGGCTGGCGAATGACGTTGACGTCCCACCGCTCCGTCACGATGCGGTACTTGATGACGCCCGAGTCGCTGATGAGCGTGTTCACGCCGTAGGTGGTCATCATCGACACTGAGTCGCGCTCGCGGATGGCGGGGGCCACGTGCTCCTTCGCCTCTTCGCCGCAGGCCGTCAGCAACGCCAGGACGAGCCATAGGCCCGCCCCGCAGATGCGTCTGATATAAGGTGTAGGAATCAGCATCAGTCAATCTTCCACTTCATGAACCAGCGTTCGTTGAAAGTAATGCCGACGTTGATTCGGAACGTGTTCTCGGTAATGAAGCCGTCGGCCTTGCTGCGCACCCACTGGCCGCTGATGTTCAGCACCGAGCGGTTGTTGTAGCTGTTGATGATGGGCAGCGCCACGCCGATGCTGGCACTCAGTTCCTTAGGACCATCCTGCCCATTTATATTATAATAAGGTGTAGCATAGCCCACGCCAACACGGTAGTGTACGAAGTCCATATACTTGCGACCCATGGGGTTGGGCGTCCAGTCGAGACCGGCCACCACGCGATGGCGGTCCTTCATCTGTCCGCTCAGCTTCTGATACGTGCCGCCCTGATAGCCGGGAATGTCGACCTTGCCCCATTGCTCCAACGAGTAGTCGGCAGCCAGCGTCAGCCGTCCGTCGTGCTTGTAGGCCACGCCCACGCCGTAGCTCATCGGCAGAGCCATAGCGTCGCCGACGCTGAACGTCGTGGTGTCTGTCTTCGACGAGGCGCTGTTATACTTCATGATGTTCATCGAGGCCGTGTTCTTCAGGTTATGACCCACGCCAACAACGGCACCTATCGTCAGCTGGTCGCGCTTGCTCAGGGATTGCTCCCATTGCACGCCGAAGTCGAGCTTGTAGTTGGTGATGTTCGTCGAGTACTTCTTCGTCAGCGAGTTTGAAGCCGTCGACGCACTGGGCGTCACCGAGCGGTCGATACTGCCCCACAGGTAAGCCGCGTTGACACCTACCGACAGGCCCTTGACCACACGTCCGCCAACACCGAGAAACACCTGGTGCAGACCGCCTGAACCCGTATAGGTCTCGCTGACGGTACCCGTCTCGCTGCTGCGGCTCTTCGTCTGGTAGTCGTAACCTACGTTCGTAAACGGCAGCACGCCAAACGACACGCCCACGTTCTTCCACGCACGGAACGAAGCGGCCACATACTCGAACGCGGCCATCGACGCATTGCGACTGACGCCGCCCTCCTTGAAGTTCGTCGTCTGACCCGACAGTCCCATATCGAAAAGCATCGTCAGCGAGTCCACACCGGCATACGATGCCGGATTGAGCGTGTTCACCTGATTTCCTTGACGAAGGCCGTAGCCCACGCCGTTCATGCCGCGGCTCATGCTCTGAGAGTAGTCGCCAAGCGCACCCAGCCCAAACTGGCTATAGGGCGACTTCGTGCCACCCTGCGCAAAGGCCCCGCTTATGGTTGCTGCCATCAGCAGGCAGCCTATCATTCTCTTATAATACATGGTGTTTACAGTCGTATTCTGCTTTTTGAGCGCACAAAATTACAAAGAATTCTTGTAATCACCAACACTTTACACAGAAATGCCCTTTTCTTGTGCCTTTTTAACGTTTCCATCCAGAAACGTGCCGCCTTAAAAAGTTGCTGCAAAGGTACAAAAAATCCCCGAAAGCATCAATACTTTCAGGGACTTTTTCAGTTGTCAACCCTTAATCGCCATCGTCTGGGTCATCGGGATCAGGCTCTGCCTGGCTGATGCCGTAGGTCTTCAGCGGCGTGCGTTCCTGGTAGATTCTGTCCTTGCCACCGACCGTCTTGTGCTTCGTCACGATCAGGTCGTTCATCTCGAAGACGCAC
>Ga0310695_10004336_pt1 | contig 26344 bp, 22 predicted proteins | sample RumenRJG_04DNA_FD_203882 | JGI IMG/M metagenome (GOLD analysis project Ga0310695, IMG submission 203882) | Bovine rumen microbial communities from Lethbridge, Alberta, Canada - RJG_04 (v2) (version 2) | ecosystem: Host-associated > Mammals > Digestive system > Stomach > Rumen | place: Canada... | reverse complement strand
TAAGGAATACAGAATCTGCGGAATTAGCACATCGGTAGTGCACGGGCTTCCCAAGCCTGGGAGGCGGGTTCGATTCCCGTATTCCGCTCACAGAATACAAAAGGTCTGCTCATCGGCAGACCTTTATTTTTTTATCTTACTGTCATGTGAAAACAGCCTTGCTTCACCTCGTACTTGATATAACAGCGTCCCTGTTCACGCATATCGCGAAGCACTTCTGAGAGCACCCATTTAAGGGTGTCGTTACGCACAGTCCTACGGGCAGGACCATCAGGGTCTTCAACTGTCTCATAACGATTGTAACAGATATCAAAGGTAGTGCCATATAGATGACACGAATTCTCTGTGGCATTACCATTGCGACGACGCAGCTTCACCACATCCTCCTGAGAACGCAGAACACTTGTTACGATGATTCGATGAAGAGGCACACCCTTGACATAAAGGCTATCGAAGAATGTCACTCCGATGTCCTGTAGAAGTGCAGCTGCATGAGGCACCAGGTAAGGAATGCTGGAATAGAGCTTGTCGACGTGATAGTAGGGATTAGAACCCACATACACCAGCTCGCGCTTACGAGCTTCAGCATCCTCACGGTTCTTCACAGGAGACACTCCCCACTTCTGAGCTGCAGAGAGCTGTACGGCATTGGTATCAGGAAAACTCTCCTTATAAGAAGCCACAGAACGGATCTTATGAGGTTTGTCGATACTGGGGAGCGTCACATTGACCTCCGCATCATTAGATTCTCCGGATGTAGCAGTATCTGATTCTGCAACAGAAGGAAAAGTCCAACGTAGGCAAGCCAGAAACAATACTACGGCAGTAAAGACTGCAAGATATCTGTTTTTTGTAAGTTTCATCTAAAAATTTCTTGTATTGCGGTGCAAAGATAACAAATTTTTCCCCAAAACATGCGTTATCTGTGGCTTTTTTTGTAATTTTGCACGCAAAATAATTATATGTATACAAATTGATAGAGAAGCATATCGTATTAGAGGACATTGACCCCGTAATGTTCTATGGAGTAGGCAATGGACATCTTCAGATGATCCGCTCGTTATATCCTAAGCTAAGGATTATGGCGAGAGACAATGTTGTGCGAGTGCTGGGCGATGAAGAACAGATGGCAGCCTTCGAGGAGAGCATCGAGAAAATCAGAACCCATATCCTGCGTTTCAACTCCCTGACAGATGAAGATATCCTCGACATCATCAAAGGCAGGAAGAACAATGACTATGTGCCTGCCGATGTGGTATGCTACTCTATGTCAGGACGTCCTATCAAGGCCCGTACAGGAAATCAGCAGAAACTGATAGAAGCCTATGAGAAGAACGATATGGTATTCGCTGTAGGCCCTGCAGGAACAGGAAAAACATACTTGAGTATCGCCCTTGCCGTGAAGGCTCTGAAGGAGAAGACAGCAAAGAAAGTGATACTATCACGTCCAGCTGTAGAGGCTGGTGAGAAATTAGGATTCCTGCCTGGCGACATGAAAGACAAGATCGATCCTTACCTACAGCCACTCTACGACGCCTTGGAAGACATGCTGCCACAGGTGAAGCTGCAGGATATGATGGAGAAGCATATCATTCAGATAGCCCCACTCGCCTTTATGCGAGGCAGAACCCTCAGCGATGCAGTAGTGATACTCGATGAAGCACAGAACACTACCCCAGCCCAGATACGAATGTTTCTCACACGTATGGGATGGAACACGAAGATGATCATTACAGGCGACATGACACAGATAGACCTGCCCCACTCCCAAAAGAGTGGACTCATCGAGGCACTACATATATTAAATAATGTGGAAGGTATAGGAGTGGTCAATCTCGACCGTTCAGATATCGTGCGGCATAAGCTGGTGACACGTATCGTTAATGCCTACGAGGCATTCGATAAAGAGATTAAAGGTGAAATCATAAAAAAGTAAAAAGGTAAAAATAATAAAGATGAAAGCATTAACTAAGACAGACTTTAAGTTTGAAGGACTGAAGAGCGTTTATCACGGAAAAGTACGTGACGTTTACAACATCAACGACAACCTGATGGTGATGGTTGCCACAGACCGTATCTCAGCATTCGACGTAGTGCTGCCAAAGGGAATCCCATTCAAAGGACAGGTTCTCAACCAGATTGCAGCAAAGTTCCTCGATGCAACGGCAGACATCTGTCCTAACTGGAAACTCGCCACACCAGACCCTATGGTAACAATCGGTCTGAAGTGCGAAGGATTCCGTGTTGAGATGATTATCCGCAGTATCCTTACAGGTAGTGCATGGAGAGAATATAAGAATGGGTGTCGTGAACTCTGCGGAGTGAAGCTCCCCGACGGTATGCGCGAGAACGAGCGATTCCCAGAGCCTATCATCACTCCTACCACTAAGGCTGATGAGGGTCACGACATGAATATCTCAAAGGAAGAGATTATCGCTCAGGGACTCGTTTCCAAGGAAGACTACGAGATTATGGAGAACTACACACGTAAGATCTTCAGGCGTGGTCAGGAGATAGCTGCAAAACGCGGACTTATCCTCGTAGACACAAAATATGAGTTTGGAAAGCGTGACGGGAAGGTATATCTCATCGATGAAATCCACACCCCAGACTCAAGCCGCTATTTCTATGCAGACGGCTATGAGGAGAAGTTTGCCAAGGGGGAGCCTCAGAGACAGCTCTCAAAAGAGTTTGTACGTCAATGGCTTATCGAACATAACTTCATGAATGAACCAGGACAAACAATGCCAGATATCACAGACGAATATACAGAAAGTGTTTCTGAGAGATATATCGAACTCTATGAGCATATCGTTGGTGAACGTTTTGAGCGTGTGACAAGTGATGAAGACATTACTAAGAGAATTGAAAAAAACGTATCTGAATGGCTTAAAACATATAAGAGCAAATAAAAGATATGTACCAGCAGGAGGCAATCAAGCCTTATAACGAGAAGGCTGAGAAAGGACAGCAGGTGGAGCAGATGTTCGACAACATTGCTCCTACCTACGACAAGCTGAACCATCGTCTCTCATGGGATATCGATAAAGGCTGGAGGGAGAAAGCCATAAGGTATCTAAAACGCTTTAATCCCCAGACAATACTCGACATCGCCACTGGCACAGGCGACTTTGCCATCCTAGCTGCAGAGATGCTGCATCCGAAGAAACTCGTGGGAGCAGACATAAGCGAAGGAATGATGGAGATTGGAAGGAAGAAGGTTAAGGAGAAAGGACTGCAAGATATTATATCTTTTGAGAATGAAGATTGTCTGAAGTTATCCTACCCCAACAATTCCTTCGATGCAGTGACGGCTGCATTCGGAATACGCAACTTCGCTAGTCTCGACAAAGGACTGAAGGAAATGTGCCGTGTGCTGAAGCCTGGAGGACATCTGAGTATCGTGGAACTGACCACACCAATATGTTTCCCTATGCGTCAGCTCTTTCATATTTACTCACACTCAGTGCTGCCCGTCTACGGACGACTTATCTCCAAAGACACTAACGCTTACTCTTATCTCACAAAGACTATCGAGGCATTTCCACAAGGCGAACAAATGATAGAAATACTGCATGATGCGGGGTTTAGCAAAGCAACATTCAAACGTCTCTCATTCGGAATATGTACAATGTATATGGCAACAAAATAAACTTTTACTCATATGGATAAGTACGGACTGATAGGTTACCCACTCGGACATTCGTTTTCAATAAGCTACTTCAATCAGAAGTTTGCTGACGAAGGCATAAATGCCAAGTATTTTAATTTCGAGATTCCATCCATCGACGAATTACCGGAAGTTATAGCAAAACATCCAGAACTAAGAGGGCTGAATGTCACCATACCTTATAAGGAAAAAGTTATGGACTTCCTTGACAGCATCAGTCCTGAGGCAAGAGCCATTGGTGCAGTAAATGTGATAAGAGTAACCCATGAAGGAAACAAGACGATACTTAAAGGGTTTAACAGCGATGTTATCGGTTTTACACAGAGTATAGAACCCATGCTCGATAAGAAATGGCATAAAAAAGCCCTTATCCTTGGTACAGGTGGTGCATCGAAAGCTATCAACTATGGGCTGAAGGCACTAGGATTGGAATCTGTATTCGTAAGTCGCTATGAACGTCCAGGAACAATACAATACGACAAAATCACCCCTGAAGTGATAAAGGAATATAACGTTATTGTTAACTGTACACCACTCGGAATGTATCCGCATAGTGATGAATGTCCAGATCTTCCATATGAGGCAATGGATAATCATACTATACTATATGACCTTATATACAACCCAGACCAGACTCTTTTTATGAGACGCGGAGCTGAGTTTGGCGCAGATGTAAAAAACGGTATTGAAATGTTGCTCTTGCAAGCATTTGCATCATGGGAGTTTTGGAACGGAAAGGAGAAATAAGCCTTATAAAATAGTTTTTTTGATATGATAGACAACAGATATATGATGCGTGGCGTGAGTGCAGCAAAAGAGGATGTACACGCCGCAATAAAGAACATCGACAAGGGAATATTCCCACAAGCTTTCTGTAAGATCATCCCAGACATCCTTGGAGGTGATCCAGAGTATTGTAATATCATGCATGCCGATGGAGCTGGCACAAAGTCAAGTCTCGCCTATATGTACTGGAAAGAGACTAACGATCTCTCTGTATGGAAAGGAATAGCCCAGGATGCTATCGTAATGAATACAGACGACTTGCTTTGTGTAGGTGCTGTAGACAACATTCTGGTCTCCTCAACCATCGGACGCAATAAGATGCTTGTGCCAGGAGAGGTTATCTCTGCAATCATCAACGGCACAGACGAACTGCTGGCAGAGCTCAGAGAGATGGGCATCGGTATTTATCCTACTGGTGGAGAGACAGCAGACGTTGGTGATCTCGTAAGAACAATCATCGTCGATTCCACCGTTACATGCCGTATGCGAAGATCCGATGTTATCGACAATGCCAATATCCATCCTGGCGATGTAATCGTAGGGCTATCAAGCACAGGACAAGCGACATACGAAAAGCGTTATAACGGAGGAATGGGCTCTAACGGACTTACATCTGCCCGTCATGATGTATTCGCTAAATATCTGGCAGAGAATTATCCTGAAAGCTACGACCACGCAGTACCTGAGGAATTGGTATATAGCGGAAAATATAAGTTGACGGATGCAGTAGAGGGCTCTCCTGTGGATGCAGGACAGTTGGTGCTCTCTCCTACACGTACATATGCTCCTGTCATCAGGAAGCTTCTTGACGAACTGCGCCCAGAGATTCATGGTATGGTGCATTGTACTGGTGGTGCTCAGACAAAGGTGCTGCACTTCGTTAGCGACAATTGCAAAGTAGTCAAGGATAAAATGTTCCCTGTTCCTCCACTCTTCCGAGCTATACACGAGTGCTCAGACACAGACTGGCGCGAGATGTACCAGGTATTCAATATGGGTCATCGTATGGAGATATACGTTCGTCCTGAGGTGGCAGAGAAGGTTATAGCTATCTCTAAGAGCTTCAATATCGATGCCCAGATTGTAGGTCATATTGAAGAAGGCCAGAAGAGTCTGACCATCAAATCTGAATTTGGAACATTTGAATATTAATATGGACAACAACAGTATATTGCAGAAACTTGACGGACTGGAGGCACGTTTCGAAGAGGTATCAACTCTTATTACAGACCCTGATGTGATTGCCGACCAGAACCGTTTTGTGAAATTAACTAAAGAATATAAGGATCTGGGCGACATCATGGATGCTCGCAAGAGATATATAGCCTGTCTGAATGGTATAAAGGAGGCTAAGGATATCCTCGCCAATGAGACTGACCCAGAAATGAAAGAGATGGCCCGTGAGGAACTGGCAGCTAACGAAGAGCTCCAACCCAAACTTGAAGAAGAAATCAAGATTGCCTTGATTCCCAAAGATCCTGAGGATGCAAAGAATGTGCAGATGGAGATACGTGCAGGAACGGGTGGCGATGAGGCCTGTCTCTTTGCCGGTGACCTGTTTAAAATGTACAAAAGCTATTGTGATTCAAAAGGCTGGAATCTATCTATCACTAGCGTTTCTGAGGGTGCCGTAGGTGGGTTCAAGGAGATTGACTTCGCAGTATCTGGTGCAGACGTATATGGCACATTGAAATATGAGTCAGGCGTTCATCGTGTTCAGAGAGTGCCTGCTACAGAGACTCAGGGACGTATGCACACCTCTGCAGCAACAGTTGCTGTATTGCCTGAGGCGGACAAGTTCGAGGTGCATGTTAACGAAGGTGAGATAAAATGGGATACCTTCCGTAGTTCAGGTGCTGGTGGCCAGAACGTCAACAAGGTGGAGTCTGGTGTTCGTCTACGCTATATGTGGAAGAACCCCAATACCGGTGAAACCGAAGAAATTCTCATCGAATGTACAGAGACCCGTGACCAACCAAAAAACAAGGAGCGTGCCCTGTCTCGACTCTACACCTTTATATATGATAAGGAGCACCAGAAGTATATGGACGATATAGCTTCGCGCCGTAAAAGTCTGGTCTCTACTGGTGACCGAAGTGCAAAGATACGCACCTACAACTTCCCTCAGGGACGCGTAACTGATCACCGTATCGGATATACCACCCATGACTTGCAGGGGTTCTTAGGAGGAGATATCCAAGCAATGATCGATGCGCTTACTGTAGCAGAGAACGCAGAACGTATGAAGGAAACAGAACTATAGAATCACTGAATCAAGGATTAAAGGATTATGACAAGACAAGAATTAATAGAACAGATCAAACAAAAACATAGTTTTCTATGTGTTGGTCTCGATACTGATATAAATAAGATACCAGAGTGCGTCAAGAAACTTGTTGACGACCAGTGTGAAGATGAAGAAGACAGACTAGCTATATATATCTACGCCTTCAACAAGTTCATCATCGACGCAACGGCACCATATTGTGTAGCTTATAAACCTAATCTTGCATTCTATGAGTGCTACGGCATCGATGGTTTGTATGCCTATGACCGCACAGTAAACTACTTGAAGTCGAAATACCCCAAGCATTTCATCATCGCCGATGCAAAACGTGGTGATATCGGAAATACGTCAAAGATGTACGCAAAGACCTTCTTCGAAGGTAATACTCAGGTAGATGCATTGACAGTAGCTCCCTATATGGGCGAGGACAGCGTAACACCTTTCTTAGGATATAACGGAAAATGGGTTATTCTTCTTGCACTTACTTCAAATAAAGGCTCACATGATTTTCAACTGACAGAAGATGCTAATAGTGAGCGTCTTTTTGAAAAGGTACTTAGAACCTCACAACAATGGGGAAATGACGAGAATATGATGTATGTCGTTGGTGCAACTCAAGGCCAGATGTTCGAGGCTATCCGAAAGTTTGCCCCTACTCATTTTCTACTGGTACCAGGTGTTGGTGCTCAGGGAGGTAGCCTTGAGGAGGTTTGCAAATACGGCATTAACAAAGACTGCGGACTATTGGTAAACAGTTCTCGCGGCATTATCTATGCATCTGCTGACAATGACTTTGCAGAAGTTGCAGGCCAAAAGGCACAACAGCTTCAGCAACAGATGTCTGCTGAGCTTAAGAAGGCTGGTATTATCTAATCCAAATAATACGTGGGAGACTCAAAGATCATCAACGATCCGGTTTTCGGATTTATAAAAATACCACGCGGACTGCTCTACAACGTAGTAGAGCATCCTCTGTTTCAGCGCCTTAACAGAATTCATCAACTCGGGCTGGCATCTGTAGTATATCCAGGTGCCAGACATACCAGATTTCAGCATTCGCTTGGTGCCTTTTATCTGATGACAGAAGCCGTACGCTCATTACAGGAGAAAGGTAACTTTATATTCGATTCCGAAGCAGAAGCAGTAGAAGCCGCCATTCTAATGCACGATATCGGACATGGACCTTTCTCTCATGTCCTTGAGAATACACTGATACATGGCATATCTCACGAGGATATCTCTCAAATGATGATGGAAAAGATAAACAATGACTTTAATGGACAGTTGAATCTTGCCATTTCTATTTTCAAAGGAGAGTATGGAAAGAACTTTCTGCACCAGTTGATATCAAGTCAACTGGATATGGACAGGCTTGATTATCTAAGACGAGATTCATTCTATACCGGAGTAACAGAAGGCAATATCGGTTCTGCACGTATCATCAAGATGTTAAACGTGATAGACGATTCTCTTGTAGTAGAGCATAAAGGAATTTATTCACTTGAGAATTACCTTACGACACGTCGTCTGATGTATTGGCAGGTATATCTCCATCGCACATGTGTGGCATACGAGAAGGTGCTTGTAAACATGTTAATGAGAGCAAAGGAACTTATAAGGATTGGGCAGGATGTGTTCGCATCACCAGCACTATATTATTTCCTCAGCAATGACGTAGACGCAGCATGGTTTGGCACTCATCCAGAGGCTTTAGAGAATTATGGAGAACTAGACGATTCTGACATATGGAGCGCCATGAAAGCATGGAAGCATCATAGCGATAAGATTCTCTCTACCCTTGCCACAGACATGCTCGACAGAAAGATCTTTAAAGTAGAGGTTCATGAAGAGCCTATCACAGAAGACAGAATCACAGAATTAAAGGAAAAGATAGCTCAAAAACTAGATATTCCCATAAATGACGCGCACTATCTTATGAGTGTTAATACCATTTCAAAAGATATGTATAACGTGGACGATGATAGTATCACAATTCTTTACAAAGACGGTTCTATTCGCGATATTTCCGAAGCTTCCGAATTGCTAAATGTTCAGTTACTTTCTAAAAAAATAAGAAAATATTATCTTTGTTATCAGCGTTTCGAATAATTTTTGCTATCTTTGCGGTCAAATAGAAACAAAACATAACGAAAGATATGGAATTTACAGCCAAGCAAGTTGCCGACATGATCGGTGGCCGTGTGGAGGGCAACGAAAATGCCGCCATTAGCAGTTTTGCAAAAATAGAAGAGGGAAAGCCTGGAGCGATCTCTTTCCTGTCAAATCCGAAATATACTCATTACATTTACGATACAGAGTCCAGCGTTGTGCTTATCAACGAAGATGTAGAGTTGGAAAAGCCTGTAACAGCTACGCTTATACGTGTTAAGAACGCATATGAGAGTGTTGCCAAGTTGCTTCAATTTTATGAGTCGATGAAACCTCGCAAGACTGGTATCGACCCTCATGCATCCATATCAGAGAAGGCGAAAATTGGCGAAAACGTATACATTGGAGCCTTTGCATGCATTGGTGATGGTACTGTGATTGGCGATAACACCCAGATATATCCTAATACCGTTATAGGTGACGGAGTAACAATTGGTGAAAAATGCACCCTTTTTCCTAATATTACAGTGTACCAAGGGTGTAAAATAGGAAATAACGTTACAATTCATGCAGGTTCCGTAATTGGAGCCGATGGTTTTGGATTTGCTCCTAATGCAGAAGGATACGACAAAATTCCACAGATTGGAATCGTTATTATCGAAGATAATGTCGAGATTGGCGCCAACACATGTATCGACCGTTCAACAATGGGACAAACAATCATTCACAAAGGTGTAAAACTCGACAATCTTATTCAGGTTGCCCACAATTGCGAGATTGGAGAGAGTACTGTAATGTCCGCACAAGTAGGCATGGCAGGTTCAACGAAGATCGGAGCATGGTGTATGGTTGGCGGTCAGGCCGGTTTTGCAGGGCACATCCACGTCAAGGATAAGACTTTCATAGGTGCTCAGTGTGGTGTCATCGGTGATACTAAAGGCGATGGAGAACAACTTATCGGCTCTCCTGCTGTCAACCCGAAGATTTTCTTCAAAGCAAGGGCTCTCGATGCCAAATTGCCTGAGATGTATCGCCAAATAGCAGCTCTTCAGCGTGAACTGAATGCCCTGAAAGAGGAAATCAAAAAGTAACAAACAAGAAAACAAAAATATGAAGCAGAAAACTTTGAAAGGCAGTTTTTCTTTGTTCGGAAAGGGACTGCACACAGGTTTGAACCTTACTGTAACGTTTAATCCTGCTCCTGAGAATACAGGATACAAGATTCAGCGTATCGACCTCGAAGGCGAACCTGTCATTGATGCTATCGCAGAGAATGTCGTTGACACCCAGCGTGGAACGGTACTTGGCAAGGGCGAAGCAAAATGTTCTACTGTAGAGCACGGACTCTCAGCACTTTATGCCCTTGGCATCGACAACTGTTTGATACAGGTTAATGGTCCAGAGTTTCCTATCCTAGACGGATCAGCGATTAAGTATGTTGAGAAGATTAGAGAAGTTGGTATCGAAGAACAGAACGCACCAAAGGACTGGTACGTCATCCGCAAGAAAATTGAGGTAAAGGACGAACAGACAGGCTCTTGTATCACTATCCTACCCGATGAAGACTTCTCAATAACAGCAATGTGTTCTTTCGAGTCAAAGTTTATCAGTTCGCAGTTTGCGACCCTTGATGACCCATCAAAGTATGCAGAGGAGATTGCAAGTGCACGTACCTTCGTCTTCGTTCGTGATATCGAGCCTTTATTGCAGGCAAACCTGATTAAAGGCGGTGACCTCGATAATGCTATCGTTATCTATGAGCGCCAGACCACTCAGGATCGTCTCGACATGCTGGCAGACATGCTTCACGTAGAACATCGCGACGCCACAGACTTAGGATATATACAGCACAAGCCATTGCAATGGGACAATGAGTGCACCCGACACAAACTTCTCGATATCATTGGCGACATGGCACTTATCGGCAAACCTATCAAGGGCCGTATCATTGCCACACGTCCTGGTCATACCATCAACAACAAGTTTGCCTGTCTGATGCGTAAGGAGATTCGCAAGCATGAGATTCAGGCACCTGTATATGATCCGAACGAAGAACCGATAATGGACGTAAACCGTATCCGTGAACTACTTCCACACCGCTATCCCATGCAGCTTGTGGATAAGGTAATAAGTCTTGGTGCTAACACAATCGTAGGTATCAAGAACATCACATCCAATGAACCATTCTTCCAAGGTCACTTCCCTGAAGAGCCTGTAATGCCTGGTGTACTTCAGATTGAGGCTATGGCTCAGTGCGGAGGGCTGCTGGTACTGAACACACTGGAGAATCCTAAGGAGTGGAGTACATATTTCATGAAAATCAACGATGTAAAATTCCGTCAGAAAGTCGTTCCTGGCGATACACTAATCTTCAAGGTTGACCTGTTGGCACCAGTACGTCATGGTATCTCTTCTATGAAAGGATATATCTTCGTTGGCGATCATGTTGTTGCAGAGGCGACATTCACCGCTCAAATCGTAAAAAACAAGTAAAGAATATGGCAAATCAGATTCATCCTTTAGCAGTTATCGACCCTGAGGCAAAACTCGGTGAAGGTAATATTATAGGTCCTTTCTGTGTAATCGACAAGAATGTCGTTATTGGCGACAACAACAAGTTATACAATGGCGTAACATTGCACTTCGGCACACGTATAGGTAATAACAACGAGATATTCCCAGGTGCAAGTATATCTACGAAACCCCAAGATTTGAAATTTCAAGGCGAGGAGACCACATGCGAAATTGGCGACAATAACTCTATCCGTGAGAATGTTACTATCAGTCGCGGAACAGCATCTAAGGGAAAGACCGTTGTTGGCAATGGTAATCTCCTAATGGAAAATATGCACATTGGCCACGACTGCGTAATTGGCAATGGCTGTATAATCGGCAACTCTACGAAGTTTGCTGGTGAGGTGGTTGTCGACGACTATGCCATCATCTCTGCCACCTGTCTTTTCCACCAGTTCCTCCACGTTGGCGGGTACATCATGTTCCAGGGTGGTACACGTACCAGTCAGGATATCCCCCCTTATGTCATCGCTGGCAAGGAACCTGTACGTTATGCAGGAGTGAATCTCGTAGGTCTACGCCGTAGAGGATTCCCACGTGAGACCATCGAAGCTATCCACGAGGCTTATCGTATCATCTATTCCCAGGGGGTACTGAAAGATGGTGTATCTATGGCCCGCGAACAGTTCCCAGACTCTAAGGAGGTTGAATATATCTGCTCGTTCATAGAGAACTCAAAACGAGGCATTATCAGATAATTGGACAAGACGCTTATAGTCATCACCGGTCCTACGGCAGTTGGCAAGACACAATTATGTCTCGATATCGCCCGGCACTTCGACATTCCTATCATCAATGCCGACTCCCGTCAAATTTACAAGGAACTAAGCATTGGCACTGCCAAGCCGACAGACGCAGAGATGCAAGGCATAAAGCACTATTTCGTAGGCACACTGAGCCTTCATGATTATTATAGTGCATCGATCTTTGAACAACAGGTACTAGAGTTACTCGACAGACTATTCCTGACCAGCGACTATGCATTGATATCTGGCGGTAGCATGATGTATATCGATGCTGTCTGCGATGGAATCGACGATATTCCCACTATCGACGACATAACTAGAGAGAAGATGAAAAAGCGTCTAGATGAGGAAGGTCTTGAAAGGCTCTGCGAGGAACTTCAGCGTCTTGACCCTGACTACTACGAAATCGTAGACCGTAAGAATCCCAAACGTGTGGTTCACGCTCTCGAGATATGTACTATGACAGGCAAGACATACACATCTTTTCGTAAGAGAGAGAAGAAGATACGACCTTTCAGAATCATCAAGATCGGCCTCAACAGAGATAGGGAGGAGTTATATCATCGTATCAATATAAGAGTCGACCAGATGATGCAGCAAGGATTGCTGAAAGAGGCAGAAAACGTATATAGATTAAAAGATTTAAACGCATTAAATACTGTTGGTTACAAAGAGATATTCAACTATCTTGAAGGGCGATGGCCATTAGAAGAAGCTGTTGAACGCATCAAGGGAAACACTCGCCGATACGCTCGAAAACAGCTTACCTGGTATAAGAAGGACCCCAATATCCTCTGGTTTCATCCTGACCAAAAAGAAGAAATCATCAACTACATATTATCAAAGGGAATATGAAAGAGATTGCAAATAAGATTTTAAACTTCATAAAAGGCATTTGGCCTTGGTATAAGAGTTTATATAAGGGTCGCCCCTGGTATGTAAAGATACCTGTGGCGATTATTTCGTTAATTGCGGCTTTCTTCATTTATCTGGGTGCTGTAGACACAAATTTCTTGTGGCTCTTTGGAAAGTCACCATCGATGTCTACAATCAAGAACAAGCGTCCGTCGCAGGCATCAGAGATTTATAGTGCCGATAATGTGATGATTGGTAAGTTCTTCAGCGAGAACCGTACTCCTGTGAAATACGAAGAGGTGAATCCTGTATTTTGGAAAGCTCTTATCGACACAGAGGATGAACGTTTCTATTCCCATCACGGCATAGACTATACGGCCTTTGCCGCTGTTGCAAAAGAGTATATCCTACATCGTGATGCCCGTGGAGCCTCTACTATCACTCAACAATTAGCAAAGAATCTCTTCCGCACTCGCTCAGAATACTCTACAGGTCTGCTTGGCAACATACCAGGTCTTAAGATGCTCATAATGAAGAGTAAGGAGTGGATTACGGCATACAAACTAGAGTATTTCTTCTCTAAGAATGAGATTCTGACGCAGTATGCCAACACCGTCGACTTCGGTTCTAATGCTTTTGGTATAAAAACAGCATGTAAGACCTACTTTGGCTGTGCCCCAAAGGATCTTACTACAGAACAGGCTGCTGTTTTGGTTGGAATGCTTAAAGCAACAACTTATTACAATCCGCTCATTAATCCTGAAAATTCCCTGAAACGTCGTAATATCGTTCTCGACCTGATGCGTCAGCATGGCGACCTCACAGAAGAAGAGTGCGACACACTTAAAGCAAAGCCGATAAAACTAGATTTCAGCGTAGAAAATGCCTATGATGGTCAGGCCACTTATTTCCGTGAGGCTGTGGCAAGTTATCTCAAAGATTGGTGTAAGGACAACGATTATGACCTATATACCGATGGTCTGAAGATATACACTACTATCGACACCCGTATGCAGAAATATGCTGAGGAGGCAGCCCGCAAGCAGATGCGACAGGTACAGAACAACTTCAACAACCACTGGGGATCTACTAATCCCTGGCAGGATGAACGCCATCAGGAAATTCGTAATTTCATCGAGGATATAGCTAAGCGTCAACCATATTACAAGACTCTTAAGCAAAAGTTTGACGGAAACGAGGATTCTATCAATTATTATCTCAATCTACCTCATAAGGTTAAGGTGTTCGACTACGACGGAGGTCAGATAGAGAAAGAAATGTCGACGATGGACTCTATACGATATATGGTGCGATTCATGCATTGCGGTTTCGTAGCCTTGGAGGCAGAGACTGGTCACGTAAAAGCATGGGTAGGCGATATCGACTTCAAATCATGGAAATATGACAAGGTTACAGCTCAGCGTCAGCCTGGTTCTACATTCAAGCTCTTTGTATATACAGAAGCGATGAATCAGGGATTAACACCATGTGATCGACGTCAGGATTCGTATTTCGCGATGAAAGCTTGGGATCCGGCTTCAAAGAAAGACGTGACATGGGCTCCGACAAATGCCAACGGATACTTCACAGGCGACTCTATGCCTCTGAAGGTAGCCTTCGCACAAAGTGTGAATTCCATTGCTGTTAAGCTTGGTCAGGAGGTTGGTATCCAGAATATCGTAAACACAGCTCATAATATGGGTATCAAGAGTAAGCTCGCCCCCACTCCATCACTTGCATTGGGCTCTAGCGATGTCAATCTGCTTGAACTCGTCAACAGCTATTGTACTGTAGCTAACGATGGAAAAGCTCATGATCCTGTATTGGTAGTACGTATCCTCGACCGCGATGGAAAGGAGATCTATGCAGGTCCGACAGAACAACGTCAGGCGATACCATATAAGAGTGCTTACCTTATGCAACAAATGCTCCTAGGCGGTCTTCGCGAGCGCGGAGGTACATCTATGAGTCTTTGGGGTTATGTAGGTGCTTTTGATAAAGATACTGAATTTGGTGGTAAGACAGGAACATCAAATAATCACTCTGATGCCTGGTTCGTGGGAGTATCACCTAAACTCGTTGCTGGTGCATGGGTTGGAGGCGAGTATCGCAGCATTCACTTCCGCACAGGCCAACTGGGACAGGGCTCTCGTACCGCTCTACCTATCTGCGGATATTTTTTCCAGAGCGTGATGGGCGACAAGAATTTCCAGCAGTATCATGCGAAGTTCGGAAAACCGAAAGATGAGAATATCCGTCAGGAGATGTATATGAACTGTGCATACACATATCATGTAGCTGATTCCGACTCTGTCGGACTTGACTCAATTGACCTCGAAGGAGTCGACGAATATATCGAACTCGACGAAATGGGTAATCCTATTCAAAAAAGTGACAAGCCATCAGAGCCTGCAGAAGTAAATCAAGAGCCAACTGAATCTCCTGCAAATACACAGGCCACAAAGGAGGAATAAATCCTCTTTTTATATCGGTAATTCAATCGATTGCGCGCATAAAGATGTTAATATTTGATAAATTTTGCAGTTGTGCGGGTACACAAATAGGGTTTTATAAAAAAAAACAAGAAAAAGTTTGTGGGATTGAAAAAAAAGGCCTACCTTTGCAGACGTTATCCTGAAAACAATCTTTTTACCTTAGGAAACTAATACCTATTGAAGGTTTGGAGCGATCACTTGCGAAAGTCGTCGCTTTTTTTATTTCCCTTCCCGATTTGTTAAACTTTCATAAAACTAAATACAAAGTTCAAAGATCGAAGTTCAAAGTTCAAAGAAAATTAGTACCTTTGCACCCCGATTTGAGTCCGTTGGGGCAGAGTCAAGTGCTTACGAACGTATGCCGCCTCGCGGAAAAAACCCTTTAATACAATAAATAAATAATGTACGCAATTGTAGAGATTCAGGGTCAGCAGTTCAAGGTAGAGCAAGGAAACAAGCTCTTCGTGCATCACATCAAAGATGTTGAGGCAGGTAAGACTGTTGAATTTGACAAGGTGCTGCTCGTAGATGCTGACGGTGCAGTAAAGGTAGGTGCTCCGACCGTAGAGGGAGCAAAGGTAGTATGTGAAGTAATCAACCCACTCGTAAAGGGTGACAAGGTGATTGTATTCAAGATGAAGCGTCGCAAGGACTCTCGTAAGCGCAACGGTCATCGTGAGCAGTTCACTCAGGTTGAAGTTAAATCAGTAATCGCTTAAATCAAGGAGGACTTAGAAATGGCTCATAAAAAAGGTGTAGGTAGTTCTAAGAACGGTCGTGAGAGCGCAGCTCAGCGACTGGGCATTAAGATTTTCGGCGGTCAGCAGTGTGTAGCTGGTAACATCATCGTTCGCCAGCGCGGTACAAAGCACAACGCAGGTAGCAATGTCGCTATTGGTAAGGACGATACTCTCTACGCTCTCGTAGACGGTACTGTTAACTTCCACAAGGGCAAGTTCAACAAGAGCGTTGTCTCAGTAATCCCCAACGCTGAGGCCTAAACATTAAAAGAAAAAAAAACTTATTCCAAACAAACAACAGAGTCCTTCTCTCCTATGGAGAGAGGGATTTCTGCTTTTATAGCCTTACTTTTAATAGTTTTTTTAAAGAATACTTTGGTATATCGTAAGAAATTTGTAATTTTGCACCTTAGAACAGATATCAACAAATAAATACGTATTTAATATGTTAACACTCAAACTCATTAGTGAGCAAACTGAACGTGTAGTTCGTGGCTTGGAGAAGAAGCATTTCAATAATGCACAGCAAGCCATCGACGAAGTACTGGCCGTAGACAAGAAACGACGTGAGGCTCAGCAGGAACTCGACAAGTGCCTGAACGAGCAGAAACAGCTTTCTGGTCAGATTGGCCGATTGATGAAAGAAGGAAAGAAAGACGAGGCCGAGCAGGTAAAGGCCCAGGTGGCTCAGCTCAAGGAGAAATCCAAGGAGCTTGACGATACAATGGCCAAGGCACAGGAAGAAATGACCACATTGCTCTGTCAGATTCCTAATATACCATACGATGAGGTTCCAGAAGGCAAGGCCGCTGAGGACAACCATGTGGTAAAGTCAAATCTTAAGGAGTGTACAGATGCCGATACAGTAGGCAACTGGGATGTTAATCCCTCGCTGGGTATCGCTAATCCCCTGCCCCACTGGGAACTCGCCAAGAAATACAATCTTATCGACTTTGACCTCGGTGTGAAGATTACGGGTGCCGGCTTCCCCGTCTATATCGGCAAGGGAGCCCGTCTGCAGCGCGCGCTGATTAACTTCTTCCTCGATGAGGCTCGTAAGGCTGGCTATACAGAGATCATGCCTCCAACGGTAGTGAACCAGGCTTCTGGTTATGGTACAGGTCAGCTGCCCGACAAGGAAGGTCAGATGTATCACTGTGAGGTTGACGACTTCTATCTTATTCCAACGGCTGAGGTACCAGTTACGAATATCTATCGTGACGTCATCCTCGACGAGAAGGATCTGCCTATCAAGAACTGCGCCTATACACAATGTTTCCGTCGTGAGGCAGGAAGCTATGGTAAGGACGTTCGCGGTTTGAACCGTCTGCATGAGTTCTCAAAGATTGAGATTGTGCGCATCGACAAGCCTGAGCACTCTAAGGAGAGCCATAAGGAGATGCTGGAGCATGTAGAGGGACTGCTTAAGAAGCTCGAGCTCCCATATCGCATCCTTCTGCTTTGCGGTGGCGATCAGAGCTTTACTAGCGCTATCTGCTATGACTTCGAGGTTTACTCTGAGGCTCAGGGTCGCTGGCTCGAGGTATCGTCAGTATCTAATTTCGACACCTATCAGGCCAACCGTCTGAAGTGCCGTTTCCGTCCTGAGGGAAGCAAGAAGCCTGAGCTCTGTCATACGCTCAACGGCTCTGCACTGGCTCTGCCTCGCATCGTTGCAGCCCTGTTGGAGAACAACCAGACGGAGAATGGCATCAAGGTTCCAGCCGCCATCGTTCCTTATATGGGCTGCGACATCATTGACTAATCACAATACAAAACTAAACGAATATGAACAAAATTGTAAGAAAAGAGCAATTCTCTGAGAAAGTATTTCTTTTTGAGATTGAGGCTCCGCTGATTGCAAAGAGTCGTAAGGCTGGTAACTTCGTGATCGTGCGTGTTGACAAAAAGGGTGAGCGTATGCCTCTGACCATCGCTGGTGCTGATATTGACAAAGGCACTATCACATTGGTGGTTCAGATGGTAGGTCTCTCCTCAAAGAAACTCTGTGAACTTGGCGAGGGTGACTTCGTGGCCGACGTGGTTGGTCCTCTGGGTAACCCCACACGCATAGAGAAATACGGTACAGTAGTATGTGCCGGTGGTGGTCTCGGTGTGGCTCCAATGCTGCCTATCATCCAGGCACTGAAGGCTGCTGGCAACAGGGTCCTCTCCGTAATGGCTGGTCGTAGCAAAGACCTGATTATCCTCGAGGATAAGGTTCGCGAGAGCTCTGACGAGGTAATCATCATGACCGATGATGGTAGCTACGGTGAGAAGGGTGTAGTAACCGTTGGTATGGAGAAATTCTTCGAGCAGGAGCATGTCGATAAGGTATTTGCCATCGGTCCTCCAATCATGATGAAGTTCTCTAACCTCACCGCTCAGAAGCACAATATCCCCTGCGAAGTATCTTTGAACACAATCATGGTCGATGGTACTGGTATGTGTGGAGCATGTCGTCTGACTATCGGTGGCAAGACCAAGTTCGTCTGCATCGATGGTCCTGAGTTCGATGGTGCCCTCGTTGACTGGGACGAGATGTTCAAACGCATGGGTACCTTCAAGCGCGAGGAGCAGGAAGAGCTGGCTCATTACGAGGAGCATGTTGGCAATATCGATGAGAATGCTGATAAAGCTGCCAAGACAACAGATATCGTGATGGACGACGACCCGACCAACGATACCATCGAGATTCTGACAGACCGTGATGCAGAGTGGCGTAAGGAGCTCCGTGCTTCTATGAAACCAAAGGAGCGCACTCAGATTGAGCGTGTCATCATGCCTGAGCTCGACCCCGTATACCGTGCAACCACTCGTACAGAGGAGGTTAACATCGGACTCACCAAGGAGATGGCGATGACAGAAGCCAAGCGTTGTCTCGACTGCGCTAAGCCTACTTGCGTTGAGGGATGTCCTGTAAATATCAATATCCCATCATTCATCAAGAACATCGAGCGCGGTCAGTTCCTGGCTGCTGCGAAGGTTCTGAAGAACACCTCTGCCCTACCCGCTGTCTGCGGACGTGTATGTCCTCAGGAGAAACAGTGCGAGAGCAAGTGTATCCATCTGAAGATGAACGAGCCTGCTGTGGCCATCGGCTATCTGGAGCGTTTCGCTGCCGACTTCGAGCGCGAGAGTGGAAACATCTCTCTGCCTGAGATTGCACCTGCAAATGGCATCAAGATCGCCGTAGTTGGTTCTGGCCCTGCTGGTCTGAGCTTCGCTGGCGATATGGTTAAGAAGGGCTACGACGTATATGTCTTCGAGGCTCTGCACGAGATTGGCGGTGTGCTGAAATATGGTATTCCTGAATTCCGTCTGCCTAATAAGATTGTAGACGTCGAAATCGAGAATCTCGCTAAGATGGGCGTTCACTTCCAGACCGACGTTATCGTAGGTAAGACCATCAGCGTAGAACAGCTTGAGGCTCAAGGCTTTAAGGGCATTTTCGTTGGCTCTGGCGCTGGTCTGCCAAACTTCATGAATATCCCTGGTGAAAACAGCATCAATATCATGTCGTCTAACGAGTATCTTACTCGTGTGAACCTCATGGATGCTGCCAACCCCAAGACCGATACTCCATTGAATCCTGCAAAGAGTGTGCTCGTAGTTGGTGGTGGTAACACCGCTATGGACTCTTGCCGTACTGCTAAGCGCCTTGGTGCTGAGGTAACACTCGTTTACCGTCGTTCTGAGGTCGAGATGCCTGCTCGTCTCGAAGAGGTTAAGCACGCCAAGGAGGAAGGTATCAACTTCCTTACCCTGCACAACCCCATCGAGTATATCGCTGATGAAACGGGAGCCGTGAAGCAGGCCGTTCTTCAGGTGATGGAGCTGGGTGAGCCTGATGCTTCAGGTCGTCGCTCGCCTGTACCCGTTGAGGGCAAGACCGTCACACTCGACGTAGATCAGGTTATCGTGGCTGTAGGCGTATCACCTAACCCACTGGTTCCAAAGTCTATCGATGGTTTGGAGCTTGGCCGCAAGAACACTATCGCTGTCTCTGAGGAAATGCAGTCTTCTCGCAGCGAGATCTTCGCTGGTGGTGACATCGTGCGTGGTGGCGCAACGGTAATCCTCGCTATGGGTGATGGCCGTCGTGCTGCTCTGAATATGGACAAGCACCTGCGTGGAGAAAAGTAAGACTGAAATAGAAAGCCGTCGCCTCTTGCATCGTTTAAACGAACGTTTTGTCAAGGCGATGGCTACTTATCATCTGATAGAAGATGATGACCGCATCCTTGTGGGACTCTCCGGTGGCAAAGACTCACTCTTGCTGCTCGAACTCTTGGCAAAGCGTGCGAAGATTGATCACCCACGATTCTCTGTAGAGGCCCTGCACGTGAGGATGGAGAACATCCATTACGAGACTGACACCAGCTATCTGCAATGGTTTTGCGAAGCGCTCAATGTCAGACTCCACGTGAAGACTACGAGTTTCAAGATCGGCCCTGAAGCCATCAAGAACTCGAGAGATGCCCGCAGACAGAAGCAGCCTTGTTTCCTCTGTTCGTGGAATCGGCGAAAGCAGATATTTAATCTCGCTCAGGAACTCGGCTGTAACAAGATTGCCTTAGGCCACCATCAGGATGACCTCATCCATACGGCTCTGATGAACCTCACCTTTCAAGGTCGGTTCGACACGATGCCGGCACTGCTCAAAATGCGCAAGATGCCACTGACGATTATCCGTCCGCTATGTATGATTGAGGAACAAGACATCATGGCCTACGCCGAGCTCCAAGGCTATCAGAAACAGCAGAAGCTATGTCCATACGAGACCAACTCGCATCGCTCAGGCATCAGGCACCTATACGACGCCATTGAAAAGATTAATCCTGAGGCGCGCTACAGTATCTGGAGAGCCCTCAACGCAGATAATAAACTTATAGAAGAGACGTAACATAATGAGAATAAGAAACATAGCCATAGTAGCACTCGCTTTGCTTGTACCACTTACGTTACAGGCTCAGAAGAAGAAAGTTAAGGTTAAACCCAAGGTGGTTGAGCAACCTCAGGAAGACCCACGTATCACAGAGATGCGTGAGGCTACACAGCAGATCGTCTTCGTCGACTCTATCGTGGTTGACAAGGCCGATTTTCTCTCTGCCATCCGCATCAATCCTGAAACAGGCAAGCTTACCACCTATGATAAATTCTTCAGAAGTGAAGATCATCCCGATAGCTATGTGTTCCTCAACGAGATGGGCAACAAGTGTTACTTCTCAAACAATGGCGACAACGATCGCATGCAGCTCTTCACCAGCGACAAGCTTGGTGCTGAATGGAGTTCTCCCCAGCCACTCACCGGCATCGATGAAGGCATCACAGATGCCAACTACCCCTTTATGATGAGCGATGGCATCACATTCCATTTTGCCGCAAAAGGCAGTGAGAGCATTGGAGGCTATGACATCTTCATCACCCGCTATGACTCAGAAGGAGGCAGATTCTTCAAACCAGAAAACATAGGAATGCCATTCAACTCAGAGGCCAACGATTATATGTACGTCATCGATGAGCTCAGTCAGATAGGCTACTTCGTTACCGACCGTCGTCAGCCAGAGGGCAAGGTATGCGTTTATACCTTCATTCCTCCAACATCTCGTCGCACATATAACCTCGACAGCTATACCAACCAGCAGCTTCGAGACCTTGCCTCTATCAGTAGCGTTGCCAACACGTGGGGCAACGGTAATGCGCGCAAAGAGGCTCTTGCAAGAATAAACAGCATCAAGACAGAGCCGGCTGTGAAAGAGTCTAAGCCGCAGATGAGTTTCCTGGTCAACGACAAAACCACGTATACCTCTGAGACTCAGTTCCGTGATGCAGATAACATCACACTCTATCACGAACTCAAGTCCACAGAGAAACGACTCAACGAGATAAAGGGTAACCTCGAGAAACTGCGTGTTTACTATTCAAATGCAAATGCTGACGACAAGAATGCTCTCAGTACAGAGATTCTCGAGGAAGAACAGCAGGAGCTTCAACTCTCAAAAAATATCATTCAGCTGAATAAGCTGATCAGAAATAACGAAAACAAATTTATAAACCCCTAAAAACATAAAGCTTATGAAAAGAAAATTTCCTGAATCAGAACTGATCATCAATGCCGACGGCTCTTGTTTCCATCTGCATCTGAAGCCAGAGTTCCTGGCCGACAGAGTGATTTTGGTAGGTGATCCCGCCAGAGTAAACACCGTTGCCAACCACTTCGACAGCATCGAGCACGAGGTAAGCAGCCGTGAGTTCCACACCATCACCGGTATGTACAAGGGTAAGCGCATCTCTGCCCAGAGTCATGGTATCGGATGCGACAACATCGATATCGTAGCCAATGAGCTCGACACACTTGCCAACATCAATTATGAGACCCGCGAAGAGAATGACGAGCATCGCACACTGACGATGGTACGCATCGGCACCTGTGGCGGTCTGCAGCCATTCACACCTACAGGCTCATTCATCGCCTCAGTTAAGAGTATCGGTTTCGACGGACTGCTTAACTACTACGCAGGACGTAACCAGGTGTGCGACCTCGAGATGGAGAAGGCCTTCTGCAAGCACATGCAGTGGAATCCCATCAAGGGTGCGCCATACGTTGCAGTAGCCGACCGTGAGCTCATCGACCGCGTTGCAGGCGATGATATGGTGAAAGGATATACCGTTGCATGTGGCGGATTCTATGGCCCTCAGGGACGTGTGCTACGTGCTGATGTCCTTGATCCTGATCAGAACAAGAAAATCGAGTCTTTCGAGTATGACGGCATGAACATCTGTAATTTCGAGATGGAGTCATCAGCCCTCGCTGGTCTTGCATCTCTGTTGGGCCATCGCGCCATGACCTGTTGTATGGTCATAGCCAACCGCTATGCCCAGAAGATGAACACCGAATACAAGAACTCAATCGATACCCTCATCGAGAAAGTTCTCGACCGCATCTAAATGAACGATACGATATGTGCACTTGCCACCGCTGCTGGTGGCGCAATAGGAACAATAAGAATCTCAGGCTCTCATGCGCTTGAGATTCTTTCTCATATTTTCCAAGGCTCAGGCGACGTTCAGTCCTACCCTGCCAACACCATCCACTTCGGACGTATCATCTCCAACAATCAGATTATCGACGAAGTGCTGGTAAGCATCTTCCGAGCTCCCCACTCCTACACAGGCGAAGACACCGTAGAAATCTCCTGTCACGGCTCGCGCTATATACTGAACAAGGTCTTGGAACTCTTGGTGCAACAAGGCTGCCGCATGGCTAATCCTGGCGAGTACACCATGCGTGCCTACCTTAACGGCAAGATGGATCTCTCGCAGGCAGAAGCCGTTGCCGACCTTATCGCATCATCCAACAAAGCCGCCCATCAGATGGCTATGAGTCAGCTGCGAGGTCAGTTTTCCTCTGAGCTCTCACAGCTTCGCGAACAGCTCCTAAGACTCACCTCATTATTAGAGCTAGAGCTCGACTTCTCCGACCATGAAGAGCTGGAATTTGCAGACCGTAGCGAGCTTCTTTCCATAGCGAATAAAATCAACAATCGCGTTACCGTCCTTGCCCAATCTTTCGAGACAGGCCAAGCCCTAAAAAAAGGCATTCCCGTGGCTATAGTAGGCAAGACAAATGTAGGAAAATCAACCCTGCTAAACAAGCTAATCCGCGATGATCGTGCAATAGTTTCATCAGTTCACGGCACTACCCGCGATACCATAGAGGACGTGATAGACATCAACGGAGTCACCTTCAGATTCATCGATACTGCAGGCATCCGTCAGACCACAGACGAGGTTGAGCAAATAGGTATCTTCCGCACCTATGCAGCCATAGAGAAAGCCAAGATAGTGCTATGGATTATTGACGCCACCCCTTCAGAAGAAGAGACTAAAGATATACTTAAACTAACAAAAGACAAATCACTGGTTATCATAAGGAATAAGATTGATATCACTCCCATCAAGAAAACGTGCTTATCAACTATCCCTGAGCTCAAAGGTATCCCCTTGATTGACATCTCTGCCAAGAAGGGAGTCAACATCGATAAGTTAGAACAAGCCATCTTCGAATCAGCGAATATCCCAGAGCTCTCAGAGCAAGATATAATAGTATCCTCAGCCCGCCAGTACCAATCACTTGTCAAAGCCCATGAGAATCTCTCACGTGTGCTCTCAGGATTAGAGTCCGGCCTTAGTGGCGATCTCATCTCTGAAGATCTTAGGCTAGTCCTCGACGACTTGGCAGACATCACAGGTCAAGGCAGAATCGTGCCCAACGAAGTCTTAGGAAATATTTTTAGCCATTTCTGCGTGGGCAAGTGATTGATTATCAACAACTTAGAACAATTTGAATAAACTATTACTAAAGCTCTCATTTTGAGGGCTTTTGTTGTGTTAAGTGTTCTTAATTGCTCTTTGTTATTCCAAGTTATTTTAGCTATTTTTGTACCCTATTTCTACCCCGAGGCTAAAACTGGGGTCGATTTTAGGGAAAAATCTCGCTATTTAAGACACTGGTGTGAGACGCTGTGAGAATCAGCAAAACGCTATAGAAGATACCAACGTGAGACACAGTGAGAAAATGCGAGACGGTATGAGACAAAAAGTAGGCGAATTAAAGATTCATAATGACAGACAGAATATGGAATACAAGAAGCGATGCCAATGGTGCGGGAAACCTTTTATTGCGCACAAAATGACGACTCTGTACTGCTCTAAGATATGTATTGAGAGAGCATACAAGGCAAAAGAGAAGCAGAAAAAAATTGACGCTGTAGAAGCTGAACAATCTTCTCAACTGCCCATTGTTGAGAGTGTTGGGAACAAACCATTCCTGACACCCTCTGAAGCCGCAATACTTTTAGGTCTGAGTAAAGCTACACTATATAGGTATCTGGCCCAAGGTCTGCTCAAAGCTCTTCAAACTCCAGCACGTACTATTATAAGACGAAGTGACATTGAGCGCATGTTTGACACTTGCCATGAATACAAGAAACGTAGCTACCATATTAATAAGGTTAGCGACACAATGACAATGAAAGAGATAATGGAGAAATACAACATTACAAAAAAATGTGCAATGCGGAGGATTGACAAGTTCCAAATTCCCAAAATATACGAAGGCCGGAACGTATTCTACTCGAAGGCTTCTATTGATAAGTACTTTGCAGAATTGGCAGATGAAATCAATCTGGAGCAATATTATACTCCTGATCAGATGATGGAGAAGTTTAACATGACGCGCTCCGCAGTCGTATCATATGCTCTCCGCCATAAGATTCCAAGAATCAACAGACACCATCAGGTTTACTACTCGAAAATACATGTGGACAGCCTGAAAGGTGGAAGTGGATTTGATCCCTTTTACTATACCTATGAGGAAATCCAATACATATATGGATTCAATTTGGATCAGGCAAAATATTATGTCAAGACATATCATGTTGAGAAGAAGAAACGCGGTAAGTTTACTTTGATACGTCGTGAAGACTTTGACCGTATTATTAAGGAACGCATGAACGGCAGCCTATCTATTGAAGAAATCAATGCAAAGATTAAGAACGAACAGGAGGTAAGGGCTGAAGAAGAAATAATAGATGCTCCTATCGAGATAGCGGAATATCCCGATGATGACACTGTAGAGGATGATGGAAACTACGGTAAGATTCCCGGTTATATCAGTGCCGAGGAGATTGCCGAACGATATAAGCAGAACAAAAAGTGGGTTCACTACCTGACCCGAACCAAGCGTGTCCCTCGTGTTCAGAAGGCCGGATTCCTGTTCTATGACGAAAAGGTGGTGGATGAACTCTTCAGCAAATACACATCTGTGGATAATATCACAGAGTGGTACACCTGCGACGATATAGAACAGAAGTATAACATGACAGCTGTAGCCCGAAGGAGCTTTACCCATCGACATAACATCCCCACCAAGAAGGAGTACGGTATCACTTATTACTCCAAGGTTCATGTGGATTATGCAAAGAATCCAGGAATCCAGTATGCTGACGAATACTATACTGTCGATCAGATAGTGGACATCTATCGTGTTGGGAAGAACACCGTGTATAACGCTATCA
>Ga0310695_10004335_pt1 | contig 26348 bp, 21 predicted proteins | sample RumenRJG_04DNA_FD_203882 | JGI IMG/M metagenome (GOLD analysis project Ga0310695, IMG submission 203882) | Bovine rumen microbial communities from Lethbridge, Alberta, Canada - RJG_04 (v2) (version 2) | ecosystem: Host-associated > Mammals > Digestive system > Stomach > Rumen | place: Canada... | reverse complement strand
CCTCCTCCTCGTCGCCGACGATGACCTGGGTCGCGTCGGTGGAATACCCGTGGCCTATCCAGATAGAGCCGGCCGCGACCTCGGTCTTGTAGCTCTCTGCGTCGAACTTGCGGGCGTTGCGGCGCCACTTCAGCACCTCAGACACGGCCGCGTCGATCTCGGCTGGGTTGGTCGAATTGAGGGAATAGCCGAGCGACATGAGCCCGCCGCCGATGACTTCGCGGAAGTCGTCGAGAAGCGTGATGCGCCCCTTCATCGCGGGATTCTCGAGGATCTTCCACGTGTTCACCTCGACACCCTCCGGGACCTTGCTCTTGTCGTACATGAACCCAGTATAGGTGACGGTGTACGGCACGCTGTACGTGAACGAAGGATCGACGATCTGAGCCGCGAAGGACGGGTCGAAGTTCTTCTTTACGTTGGGGCACTTCGAGTGGTCGATCTTTTCGATCATGCCCTCCTTCGCCATCTGCGGAATCTGGTAGGAGCTCGGCGTCATCAGGTCATAGCCAGTGCCGCCCGCCTTGAGCTTCGCGTACATCGCCTCGTTCGAGTCGAACGTGTCAACGACGACCTTGACGCCGAGTGCCTTCTCGAAACCTACGATAAGTTCGGGCGCGAGGTAGTCGGACCAGGTGTAGATGTGGAGCTCGCCGCCCTTCGCGCTTTCTGGTGTTATCCCGCTCGACTCCGCCGCAGCGAGCGCGCAAGGCGAGAGATCAACGGATTCGGACTGGGTGCAGCCCGCGACGGCAACGGCCGCCGCTGCAACGGCGGAAACCTTCCACATGTTCATCATTTCGTAATTCCCTGTTTCAATGCGCGGCACCATTACCGCGATTGAGGGACATTATAACAAAAACGAGGCGACTTGTGACAAGCAAATCGCGGCAAATCACGACGCCTTAGTCATGATGATTTTAAGCACACCGACATTAGATGAGTGATCGACGGCGAATGAACTGCTCGCGACAAACGCGTTTCAATCAGACAATTTCGTGCCTAAATGGAACAGACGGCTGTGCGCCAACGCGCGTGACGGAAATTGCAGCGGCCTTCTGCCCGAAGTCAATGGCATCTTCGACCGACCACCCCTCTGCAAGCGCAACGGCAAATGCACCGTTGAAAGTATCGCCAGCCGCAACGCAGTCCACGGCCTCGACGGGACGGCACGGATAGAGCTTCTCCGTGTCGGCGCAATAGCAGCCCTTGGAACCCATCGTAATGACGACATGACCGACACCAAGCGCCTTAAGCGCTTCAGCGGCGGACTTAGCGGACGCAACATCCGTCACTTTGACACCAGTCAGTATCTCGGCTTCCGTCTCGTTGGGCGTTATCCAGTCTACGTTCGAAAGGAGCTCTTTAGAAAGCTTTGCCGCAGGCGCAGGATTGAGCACGACAGTCGTGCCCGCGGTGTGCGCGCAGACCGCAGCGGCCGCGACAGTTGGAATAGGCGTCTCAAGCTGCATGAGGAGAACCTTGGCCTGCGTGATGTCGTCCATGAAAGGAGAGATGTCGTCGACGGAAAGCGTGCCGTTCGCTCCAAGCGCTACGGAAATAACGTTCTGCCCCTTTTTGTCGACGAGAATAAGCGCCGTTCCAGAGGCGTTTTCACGATCAATGACGAGCTTTGGGACGATCCCATCGCGGCGAAGCCTGTCAGCGGTCTCGTTACCGAAGACGTCATCACCGACTTTGGCGATGAACTCGCAAGTTTCGGGAGTGCCCGAAAGCCGTGCCACGGCAACGGCCTGGTTCGCGCCCTTCCCGCCTGGATGCATCTTGAAACTGCCGTCGCAGATAGTCTCGCCCGGAACGGGAAGATGGTCAGCAGTAATCACCATGTCGGTATTTGTGCTGCCGAGAACGACGATTTCCTTCATCTTCAGGCCCTCCTTTGGCAAATCCTCACGAACCGGCCTTGACGAGAAGCGCAAGGCCAATTACAAAGAGGACGATCATCGCGAAATTCATTATGGACGACTTCTTGGGGGCTCCAGCGAACTCCTTCCAGACGAGAATTCCCCAGAGTGCCGAGACGAGCGTCGCACCCTGACCAAGCGCATACGAGATCGCGGCACCAGCGGTTCCGGCTGTGACGAACGAGAGAAGCGTACCCGTAGCCCAGATGCACCCGCCGAGAATTCCTACGAGATGGACGAGCATCCCGCCCTTGAACCACTCCGAGCCCTTCACGGGATCACCAGAAACCGGCTTTTTCATCATGATCGTGTTGAAGACGAAGTTGGAGGCGAGGACGCCCAGCGTAAACACGAAGAACGCGGCATACGGCGTCATCTTGCCGCCTGCCGGCGCAGGGTTGGCAAACCCCATGTCCACAACGCGGTTCACGAGCGGCGAGAACCAGCTCATGAGAAGACCAGCGCAGATGGCGAGAATAAGCCCCTTCTTGACGCTTGACGAGTCGGACGCACTGCCGGCAGCATTCTGCTTCGCCTTAAACGCGAGCGCATTGCAGATAATGGACGCGACGATGATCGCAAGCCCTGTCCAGATAAGCCAGGGATTGCCCTTGCCGTCGACAAACCAGTTGGCGACAGTGCCGCCAACGAGGGCAAGCCCGACGCCGACGGGAAACGCGACCGACATTCCAGCCACCGCAATTGCCGCAGAAAGGAGAATGTTCGAGGCGTTGAAGACTATGCCGCCGAGGAAAGGCCATATCCACTGCGAGGCGGAACTCGTCTTGAGGTTCTCTACAAAGCTCCACGCACCGCCGCCAAGAGAACCCATCGTGAAGCCGGCGAGAAGCGCGAAGATGACAAGTCCAAGGACATAGTCCCAGTAGAACAGCTCGAATCTCCATGTCTTGCCAGCGAGCTTCTGGGTATTGCCCCAGCTTCCCCAGCAGAGCATCGTTACGACGCATAGCATGACGGCGGTTGCGTAGTCAGAACAGTAGTACATTTAATCACCTCGCGTTAGTGTATGGTTGATTCTTTTTCAAACCAATAAAAGCTTCATCACGACGACTTTGTCTTGATCTTCGCCTGGCCCTTGGAAGTAATGAACTTCGAGAGGCCAACAAGCACGCAAGTGAAGACGAGCATAAGGGTCGAGAGCGCGAACACCGACGGCAGGTTGCGCGAGTGCTTCGTCATCGACGAGACGTACGTCGGGAAGGTGTTGGTGCCAGCTCCGTTCACGAACGAGGTGATGACGACGTCATCGATGGAAAGCGTGAACGCGAGAAGACCGCCCGCGACAATGCCGGGGAGAAGTATCGGCAGCTCGACATGGAAGAACGCGTACCACGGCCCTGCGCCAAGGTCGTACGCCGCCTCGGTAATGCGGTCGTCAAAATCCTGAAGACGCGCAAGCACCGTCATCGCGACATACGAGACGCAGAACGTGATGTGGGCTATGAGAATTGTCCAGAAGCCGCAATTAATGTGGCAAGCCGCAAAGAGCATTAGCAGCGAAATGCCAATTAGGATGTCGGGCATGATGAGCGGCGTGTAGACGAGCGCATGGTGCACCGACTGGAGGCGATCCTTCCACTTGTGGAGCGCGAGCGCCGAGGTCGTGCCAATCGCGCACGAGGCAAGAGTGGAAAGCCCCGCGATGATGAGCGAAAGCCAGAAACTCTCAAGGAGCGACCTAACGGACTGGTGGCCAGTGAATATGTACTTGTACCACTTGCCCGTGAAGCCGAGGAAGGAGCCGTCCGACCCGAAGAAGCTCATTGATATGCCGTTGGGGACGAACCCATAGACGACAACGAGAATGATCGGCACGTAGAGAAACGCGAGGACCGCGGCGAGGATCATTACCGAGACCATCGAACGCTTCATTTCGCAGCCCCCTCTCCCGCCGTGAAGAGCCGTGCCGTCTGCTCCTCGAGGCGCTGGCGGTCGCGCATGTCCTGCCGCCTCTTCCACCACATCGAAAGCCCTATCGGAATGAGGACGCTGACCGCCATTATAGTAGCGAGCGCCGATGCGTGCGGGATGTTACGGTTCTGGATAGCGCGCATGAAAATCTTGTTGCCGATAAGGACACAGTTCGTGCCGCCGAGCATCTGCGGGATCACGTACGAGCCAATCGCCGGAATGAACACCATTAGAACAGCGGAAACGAGCCCCTGCCTGATTCCGGGGAGGAATATCTTGCGGAACGCATAGAAGTTCTTGGCGCCAAGATCGCGCGCGGCTTCAAGGAGCGAGAAGTCGAACTTCTCGGCCGCCGTGTAGATCGGCATGATCGCGAACGGGAGGAACGAGTAAACCGACACAAGCACTACCGCAGTCTCGGAGTCAAGAATTGTCGACTGCTCGCCGCTGATCGAAAGGAAGTTGTAGCAAGCCTGAAGCCAACCGTCGGGATGAAGCATTGTCTTCCATGCAAAGACTCGGACAACGAAACTCGTCCAGAACGGAAGCATTATGGAGCCCGCGACGATTGCGCGCCAGCGGCTGTTCATCCGGGCTATCGCGTAGGCGCAGGGAACGGCGAGGACAATGGACCAGATCGTGACTTCGACGGAAATGCGGATAGTGTTCCAGATGATCGTCGGATAGTCAGGGTCGACGAGCTCGCGCCACGTCGAAAGCGACCACTCGCCGACGCCGCCCGAGATGTCGTGCCCGTGGAAAGTGAATGCGAGGACGATTACCGCCGGCACCGCGAAAAAGAGCGCGAGCCAGAGGAACGACGGCGCGGTTACGAGCCATTCGGCCCTGCGTGTGCGAAGCGGACTGTTCATTGCTTCGCTTCCACCATGTAGCCGTCGTCGGGATGCCACCAAACGAAGACCTTGTCGTTCCACGTAATCGGCTCCTGGTCGAGAAGGAACCGCGAGTGCGGCTTGAGGGCCGCGATGCGCAGGTCTGAGCTCTTGATCCAGTACTTGGTGTAGACGCCCTGGTAGACGATGTCCTGGACCGTCGAGGAGTAGACGTTGATCGACGCGCCCTTCTCGGGCGGCGGCGGCGCGAGCGTCACACGAATCTTCTCGGGGCGGACGGAGAGATCGACCTTCTGGCCGACCTTGAGCTGTTTGTCGTTGTAGGCGCGGATATCCGGGAAGCCCTCGGGGCGTATCGTGCAGTAGTCGCCTTCAGTCGCGACGATCTCGCCGGAGAAGAAGTTTGTGTCGCCGATGAACGAGGCGACGAAGCGCGAGGACGGCGCCTCGTATATCTTCGCGGGGCCGTCGAGCTGCTCGATCGTGCCGCGGTTGATGACTGCGATGCGGTCGGAGAGCGACATCGCCTCGCCCTGGTCGTGCGTGACGTACATGAACGTGATGCCGACCTGGTCGTGGATCGTATCTAGCTCGAGGAGCATGTGCTGGCGAAGCTTCAGGTCGAGCGCGGCGAGCGGCTCGTCAAGAAGGAGCACCTTCGGACGGTCGACGAGGGCGCGCGCAATCGCGACGCGCTGCTTCTGACCGCCGGAGAGCTGGTTCGGGTACTTCCACGCGTGCTCGCTCATCTGGATCATAGCGAGTATTGCGTCGACCTTCTCCTCGATTTCCTTCTTCGGGAGCTTCGCAAGCCGCAACGAGAACGCAATGTTGTCCCAGATCGTCATCGTCGGAAAGAGCGCGTAGTTCTGGAACACCGTGTGGACGCGCCGCTCGTTCGGAGCGAGGTCTGTAATGTCCTTGCCCTCGAGAAAGATGCGGCCGGAATCGGGCTTCTCAAAGCCGCCGAGCATCCTTAGGAGCGTCGTCTTGCCGCATCCCGAAGGCCCAAGCAGCGAGAAGAACTCGCCCTTGTTTACCGAAAAAGAGACGTCGTTGACAGCCGTCAACGCGCCGAACCGCTTCGTTACATGATCGAAGACGAGAAAATCGTTGCTCAATTCAGGTATGCCTCCATTAGGACAAGCTTTGGTGTTGGGTGGAATAATACCTAATTTCACCGCTCGGCGCAAGGGTGAAATTTCAGAAAAATTCAGATGTTCCTCAGACGGGCGAACTCGTCGAAGAATCCAGGGTAGGACTTCGCAGCGCATTCGGCGTTGTCGATCGCTACGGAACCGTCAGCAATCGTCGCTCCAACTGCAATTGCCATGGCGATTCGGTGGTCGTCGTACGAGTGGAACTCGCCGCCGTCGAACTTGCCGCCAGAACCGCGAACAAGAAACGAATCCTCCTCTACCTCTGTATCGACGCCAAAGCGCTTCAAGACGTCAGCCATCGCAGATACTCGGTCCGATTCCTTGAGCTTCAGGCGACGCGTCCCCGAGAAGCGCGTAACGCCAGCAGACGCCCCCGCGAGCACGGCAAGGGCCGGAAAGAGGTCTGGGCAACCCGAGACGCTGACGTCGACATTCTCGCCCTTCCACGCCGAAGCGATCCTCGGCGCAAGCTCGACTATGGCGCGGTCGGGCTGCGAGGAATGTGCGTCGGGCTTCTCGAACATTACGAGACTGCCCATCGAATTCATCGCGTACCAGAACGCGGCCCCCGACCAGTCGAGCTCGACTTTCGTGTCCGGCTGGGCAACGTACTTCTGCCCTCCTGGAACATCGAACCCGTCGTCCCTTATCGCAACATATATGCCCGCGCCAGAAAGGACGCGAAGAGTCATGTCGACGTAGCCGCGCGACTCGAGCGGAGTCGTGAAGCGAATCTGCGAATCCCCGTCAAGAAGCGGCAATGCAAAAAGAAGCCCCGTCACGAACTGCGACGAAATGTCGCCCGCGAGTTCGTGAAGCCCGCTCTTGAGTTCGGAGTAGTCGAGCTGCGGACGCTCCGAAAGGCGCCCACGCGTGAGGAACGTCACCGACTTTCCGAGCGCGGCGGCAACAGGAGCGAGAAAGCGCCGCGTCGAGCCGCTTTCGCCGCAGTCGAGAATGGCAAGCTGGCCATCGCCCTTCAGCGCCTCAAGACACCGCTTCGTGGCAATGATGTCTTCGCTGTCGTCCTCAGCGGGTGCAAGGCGAGAATAGTCGCCAGCGAGAAAGTCGGCGACGAGAAGACGGTGTTCATGCGACTTTGAGCGCGGTATCGTGACCGAGCCGGTCCGTTTGCCGGGTTGAATCGTGGTCATCAAAGACTCTCCTTAGAAAGGTCTATCTTAATTCCGCGCACATCACCCCAGCCACACGGCAAGGCAAAAGTCACTACGCCACCTTCTCGTTTCTTGTCGCCACGCATCAGTGGCACAAGCACATCGAGCGAAATCCCGTCTGGGAGTGAAGTCGGAAGTCCTGCAGCCGCAAAGCGCGCGGCAAATTCTTCAGGCCAAGAGGCCGAGGCAAGACCGCGGCGGACCGCGATCTTCGCCTCTTCTACGCAGCCGATCGCGACCGCTTCACCATGCGAGACACGGTAGCCAGTCGCCTTTTCAATTGCATGCGCAACCGTATGCCCGCAGTTGAGGAGAATTCGGCGGCCAAGCGTCTCAAGTGGATCCTCGCGCACGATCCCGACCTTCACCATCAAATTCTCAGCAATCTCCTTCGCACTGACTCCTGCCCCCTCTCTCCTACTAAAATCTCCCTCACCGCTCTCCAACTCCAACTCTGAACTCCAACTCCTGCCCCCAATCGCCTCATGCTTGATCATTTCGGCGCGACCGTCTGCGACGAGCTTCGGGGAAAGCGTCTCAAGGAAGTCGGTGTCGATAACGACGAGCTTAGGGAAATGGAAAGCGCCCGCAAGGTTCTTGCCATCCGGAAGATCGCACCCAGTCTTGCCGCCAGTCGACGCGTCAACCATCGAAAGCAGTGTAGTCGGGACATTGATCCAGGAGATGCCGCGCATCCAAGTAGCGGCGGCAAAGCCAGTCAAATCACCTGTGACGCCACCGCCAAGCGCAACGACAGTGTCCTTGCGGCCGAGCCCCCTCTCGGAAAAAGCGCGCCAGAGTTTGGCGACAGTCACAGGCGTCTTGTGCTCTTCGCCCGATGGAATGATTGCGAAAGGCGAGACTCCAAGCCGAGCAGACCAGAGTCGAGCGACCGTCTCGTCTGCCACGACATTGCGCCCCGCGAGGATTGCAGGCGCGATGCCACGACCGACTACGACAAGCGATGACTGCGCGTCGAAAAACGCGGCGACGCGGTTCGGGAAAGACGCATAATGCGCGGCGCGTTCCTTGGCCTTGTCGCCGAGCGGACGCGACCCAGGCGCCGCGCCGATGCGACGCGCGAGCTCTTCGTCTGACGGAGTATCGATGCAGAAAATGGTGCCATTCTCTTCGCAAAGCGATCTGTTCTCGTCACGCAGAAGAGTACCGCCGCCGAGCGAGACGACAGTAAGAGTTGAAAGTTCAAAGTTTAAAGTTGAAAGTTTTTCGTAAGACGCAGAAACAACTTCCTGCAGGACCTTGCTCTCTATGTCGCGGAAAGCCGGCTCACCGCGAGTCTTGAATATCTCGGGAATCGACATGCCAGCTTCGGCGACAATGCGCTCGTCAAGGTCGACAAAGCCAGCGCCAAGCCGTTCGGCCAGCGCCTTGCCGAGCGTGGATTTTCCGCTCGCAGGCGCGCCGTACAAGAAAATCGCCTTCTGCAGGCACTCTATTCCGCTTTTGTCGCGCATACGATGAAATTATACCATATTCTGCCCGCCGTCGTGGCCTTCGCCTTCGCCAATCCGCCCGATGGATCGCGGGGCTCTCGTTCGGCTCCAGGCTCGCGACGGCTCTCGCACATCAGACAAATAACCGTATTCAGCCTGCCGTGCCTCGGCGTCTATCACTGGTTGCGTACGCAAGTCACTCTTACGCCTGCGACCTTCCGCCTGCCTCACCCGCGACCATCGGCTCGGCTTGGCTCAGCGGCCGAAGCCCGACTGGCGCTACACGCCTTTGTTCGGATGCGAAGCGAAGTTGGCGGTGGAGCGAAGGTCCGAGGCCGGAGAGCCGACTGTCGCACGAGAGCACGTTTGCGGGCCCAGCGTGATTTTGACCACCAGCGTAAAGGGCGCGCGTGAAATGCACCTGCGGCGAAGCCGTCAGGTCCCCCGACGAGCGCAGCGAGGAGCCTTGCGAAGCAAGGTCGCAAGAGGGTGCGCGCGCGCGTCAAAATCATGTCGGTGGGGTGCCCGCAAACTGCGGGTCGGGCGAGCAGGTCGGGCGAAGGCCTCGCTTTCGGCCACCGCCGTTTAAATATGCTATACTATCGCTCATGCAGCGCCTCGACAAGAAAATACTTGAACTCTATCCCGACTTCTCTCGGTCGCGAATAGAGGGTCTTGTCAAATCCGGTCACGTAACGGTAAACGGCGCGATTGCAGACAAGGCGGGAATGAAAGTCTCCGATTCCGACGAGATCGAAGTAGAGATTCCTCCGCCGGTTCCTGCAATCCCCGAGCCAGAGGACATTCCACTCGATGTTGTTTTCGAGGATGACGACATGATAGTCGTCAACAAGGCACCAGGAATGGTCGTGCATCCTGCACCTGGGCATTTCTCAGGAACGCTCGTCAACGCCCTTCTCCACCACTGCCCCGCGCTCGCCGGAATCGGCGGCGTCGCGCGCCCAGGAATCGTCCACCGGCTCGACCAAGACACTTCGGGGCTCATCGTCGTCGCGAAGTCGCAAAAGGCGATGGAAGGACTCACCAAGGCGTTCGCGTCGCACGCAAACATAGAGAAGACATATCTTGCGATAGTCCACGGTCGCCCTCGCCTCGACTCTGGCCGGATTGAAAACCTTATCGGTCGACACCCCGTGGACCGCAAACGAATGGCAATCGTCGAGAAGAACGGAAAGGTCGCCATAACAAACTGGCAAGTCACGTCGTCGTCTGGAAGCAAGACGGCGAACACTTCTGTAGTCGTCTGCCGCATCGAGACGGGGCGCACGCACCAGATTCGAGTTCACATGGCTTCGCTCGGCTGCCCAGTCGTAGGAGATCGCACCTACGGTAAATCCGCTCTCGACAAGCGCCTCGAACCACCGCCCGAGAGGCAGATGCTCCACGCGTGGAAGCTTGCACTGTGGCATCCAACCAAGGGAGAGAAGCTTTTCTTCGAGGCGCCTATCCCCGAAGACATGAAGCCCTATCTACCTTAACGCACAAATGTCAGGCAAGGCGAAACGCGGCAGATGCAATTGCAGCGCCTTTCTTGCCGAAGCACTCGACCGGGCGCACTGAAAACACGTAATTGCCCTTCTTCGTGAGTTCGTCGAGGAAGAACGCGCAGACGTTCTCCTTGCCGCACTTGGAGGCGGGAAGGTAGAAGTCCGAAGCAAGAACGCGCCTCTGCGCCTGGACGAGATCGAAATCGTCCTCGACGAGCGTCGCCGTGACTTCGTACTCGTTCGCGCGGCAATCATCGACAACTTGCGCAGACGGGAACTTCACCTCGACGACTTTCTTTCCCTTGTCGCCGTCCTTGATTGCAACCTCTACTTTCGCATCCTTTGCAAACTCCGGTGCCGAGCGCTTCGCGGCGCGGCGCGCATACGCCATCGGTCCGTCCGTGCGCGCGGGAATCGGGATGATCCAGTTGTCGCCGAGACTCTCGCCGTAAACAAATTCGCGACGCTCGATTTCAAGTCTGTCGTCAAATACGGAAACAAGCATTCCCTGGCGGCCGTCACCAGTGCCGATGCATCCCATCGCGTGGGCGCGATTCTCCCCGCCGTAGCCGGAGGAATTGCTCTGCGCGGCGTTCTCGCGGCACGAGTAGTCGTGCGACGAATACTTCAGCGAGCTCGTGTTGATCGACGTGAACGCGCCCTGCCACACTGTCCGCTCGTCGGTGAGCGTGTAGTGGCTGTGGCCCGAGAACGCGACTGCGTTGGGGAACGCCGAAAGGACGCGCGTCGACGTGCCGTCGTCATGCCCCCACGCCCACGCACCAAAGCACGTGTCCTTCGGGTGGTCATGCTGCGTGTAGAAGAACGGTAGATGCGGGTTGAGGCGCTTGCCGTTTTCCTTGAAGAACTTCTCCATCGCCTTGTTGTGGTCGTCGCGATAGCCCCAATGCGCACCGATTACCGCGATGCCGTTGACGTTCTTCATCCAGACGGGAACGTATTCCTCCCTAAAGCATTCCTCCCACGCCTTCTTCATATTCTCGTAGGAATGCCCTATCGAGTCTGCAATCACGGCAGGGTCCTTCTTCTGCTCCTCGTTGAGACCCCACGTCCAGCCCCACCGGTCGTGATTGCCGTATACGAATAGCTGCTCGACCTTGCGGCCGTCGGGCGCCTTGCCGCCGGGAAAGACCTTGAACCACGAATCGCCAGCGCGCTTGAGCTGGCTGATGCGCCCGGTGTCCGCTATGTCGCCCGCGACGAGGACGCCGTCCGCGCCGTTGTCACGAAAGTATTCGAGTGCCTTGACGAAGTGGAGCTCGTCACCCGGATCCTTGAGATGCACGTCGCTCAGCACACCGATCTTCGCTATCGGCTTAGAGGCAAGCGCACCCTTGAATGACGAGCATCCCGCCGACGCACCCGCCGCGAGGCAGGAACCAATGAAAAACCTTCTTGAAAACTTCATGGCAACTCCTTGTTTTGAGATGAGAACTATGACGGATTCCCCCGTCACCATAAACCGTAAATTTTTGTAAATTATACCATATTTGCCGCAGTCCATTAACCCCGCCGCAGTTTTTGGCGCAAATTGGCCGGACAGAGACGGCTCGCCGCATAGAATTTTGGTATAATATCAAATCAATGAACGAAGAGATAGAACGCCTCAAGAAAAGCCGCAACGCTGTAATACTCGCGCACAACTACTGCCGCGCAGAAGTTCAAGACGCCGCAGACTTCACCGGCGACTCTCTCGAACTCGCGCGCAGGGCGACGCAAGTCGATGCCGACGTGATAGTTTTCTGCGGCGTCTACTTCATGGCCGAGACGGCGGCGATACTGAATCCCGGAAAGACTGTCCTAATCCCCGACCCGACAGCTGGCTGCCCTATGGCAGACATGATAACCGGCGCGCAGCTTCGAGAGCTCAAGGCGAAGCACCCCGGCGCAAAAGCCGTCTGCTACGTGAACTCGACAGCCGAAGTAAAGGCCGAGTGCGACATCTGCGTCACCTCGGGCAACGCCGAGCGGGTAATGGCGACCTTTGCGCCGGACGACGAGATAATCTTCGTTCCTGACCAGCATCTCGGCTCGCACATAATGGGGCTTCTCGGGCGGAAGTACATCCTCTGGCCCGGATACTGCCCCACTCACGCCGCGCTTACGGCAAAGTCGATAGCCGACGCGAGGGCCGCGCATCCATGCGCCCCCGTGATGGTTCACCCTGAGTGCGCGCGCGACGTGCGCGACGCGGCGGACGAACGGCTCTCCACGGGCGGGATGTGCAAGTTCGCCCGCGAGTCGACCGCGAAGGAAATCGTCGTCGGAACCGAAGTCGGCATACTCCACCGCCTCAGGCAGGAAAACCCCGAAAAGACTTTCCACCCCGTGAACGACCGGCTCGTCTGCCCCAACATGAAAAAGACGACGCTCGAAAACCTCGCAGAAGCCCTGCGCGAGATGAAAACGCGCGTCACGGTGCCGGAAGACATCGCAACCCGCGCCCGCCGGGCGATCGAGGCGATGCTCGCAATTGCGTAGTCTTCCACGCAAGTTCTCCCGCTTCCTATCGCCTTTCGCATTTCTGCACACAAGGTACCTAAAACCGCCGCGCTCGTTGTGGGCGCGGCGGTTTCAAGCGTAGGACGTGTTCCGCAACTGCTGACGACTCGCCTCTATTTCGCGTCAAAGACAAGCGGGATTCCGAACCAATCCTTCATCCCCGCCCAGCTCTTCGCGTTAGCCGGAACGTGGATCGCCTTGAGCTTGCCGCAGCCCGGGAACAAGTTTTCAGGCGCTTCAGGGCGCTCGCCAAGCATCGTCACCTCAGTCAGCTCCACGCACCGCTCAAATGCATGCTCCCCAATGTTCTTTACGCTCGATGGAATCGTTATCGACTTAAGTCCATCACACCCAATAAACGCAATTTCCCCAATGCTCGTCACGCTCTCCGGGATCGACACCGAAGTCATCCCGCTGCCTCCGGCAAACGCCCATCCCCTGATGTTCGTCACTCCCTTCGGTATTACCACAGTCGCCGAAGGATTGGGGTACATCACCAATTCGGACTGATCCTTCGTGTACAGCACACCATCAATTAAAGCAACAGCCTGATTCCCGGAATCGACATTAATTAACTTCAATGCGTTGCACCATCCGAACACACCCTTGCCTATGCTTGCCCCCCCTGCCGGAATCGCCACCGACTCGAGTTCGCGGCAGGCACAGAAAGCTCGATCCCCTATGTGCATTACGCTCTCAGGTATCACGACAGACTTGAGTTCGCAGCACCCATTAAAAGCATCTGGTCCGATACTCTTGACGCCATTCGGGATTGTCACCGACTTCAGCGCCGAGCAGCCACCAAAGGCAGCAAAACTTATGCTCCTCAGGCTCGAGGGGAACGATACCGACTTAAGCCCGGTGCAATTATCAAAAGCGTGGACATCGATATGAGTCACTCCCTCCGGAATCGTCACCGATGTCAGTTCCTTGCAATTTCTAAACGCATCCCGCCCAATGCGCGTCACTTTGATGTAATTCAAGGTAGGAGGGATTGTAACATTTCCTGTCGGCGTCGGCGAAACGGCGCAGGAATACTTGCCGTCTTTCTCCGACACGAGTGTCGCTTCTCCGTTGTTCACTCGATACGACCATGTGTATCCGCCAAAGGACTTCTTCCCCTCTGAGATTCCAGACCGATCCTGCGTTCCGGCCTTCGCTTCGTCGAGGAGCTTGTAAAGAAGTGAGCCATCCTCCTTCTTGGGGACTCCGATTAGCGCCATCTCTATCATGTTCTTGACGCTTTCCTGTGGAAGGTCAGGAATCGCCTTCTTGATCGCATTCATCGTCTCTGCGGCTTTTTCAAGATTGCCGTCCTGCACATAAAGGGCAAACGCACCTTTCATCAGGAGCAGTTTCTCCGCCTCGGTCTTGGCGTCGGCAGCACGCTTCAACGCCGCGACCGCGACCTCGGAACGCGACTTTCTGCCCGCCTTGAGTGCTTCTCGCTCGGACGCCAGCAGCTTCTTGACGACAGGCTCCGCCCTTCTCGTCTCTTCCGCCGTCGGCATCGCCGCCAGCTCGTTAACCGCGCAGGCCGCTGCCAGCGCACCTATCATCATCAACTTTGTCTTCATGTTTTGTCTCCTTGTGACGTTGTTTGTTTCTTGTGAACGATTGTTGCGTTCACAAGCACTATACGCACGGCGCAGACAAATCTCCCGCGAAAAATTCATTTTTTTATTCCATCAAGTCCTCGATGTTGCAGGCGAGGGGGCGGGCAAGCGAGGCAAGTGTCGAGGCCGACGCCCTGTTGATGTCCTGAACGCCCTGCTCATATAGCTGTATATTGCGGATGTTCACGCCCGAGAGACGCGACAGTTCGGACTGGGAATATCCGGCGGCAAGCCGCATGCGGCGCAGGTTCTTCTCGACTTTCACCGATTCAAGCTCCTGCATGAAGTCCTCGAGAAACCGCGAAACGTCCATCTCATGGTAGACGCTGTACTTACCCAGCAGATTTGACATCGAAGTGCGGGCGAATATCCAGCGAAACGTCTTGCTCCAGTACCACTGGAAATGCGCAAGCGCCCAGCCGCCCCAATACTCTGGCGAACGACCCGCAGTTGAAATGACGGGCGCGGGAGCTTCTTCGTCAGGACGTATCTCCCGAAACAGGCGCTGACCGAGTTCCGTACCGGACATCCCGGCTACGACACCGGGATCTCCACGTCCAAAAAGAACCATCGTCGGGGAATACGCATAGATGTCCCCAATTCTGTCGGCTGGGATGCGGCAGACATTCGCAAGATAATCCGTCGCAACGCCGAGATGCCGCTTGGCTTCGTTCAGATAGACTTCATTGTATGATCTGATCGCCATGACGAAGCCCCTTTCTTATGATGTCCACTGCAAAAAGATCGTCCGCCGCACGTGACGCCTTCTTGACTACCTCGCGCCATTGCGTGCGGGCATCGGCATCTCTGGTCACATATCGTGGATGGTATTTGCCCCAAGCCACCTTCTCGGCGCCAAGGTACGTCAGGCATTCATAAGCCCGTTCTGTGCGCAAAGCAACCTGCATTCCGAGTCGACCGAGGTGCAATGCTTCATTCAGCCGACTGACGGAAAGCGCATTGTTCACGAATGAGTCGGCATAATTGAAGTAGGAATCGTCGGCGCGATAGCCAATCACAACATCGGAATCCTGAATCGGCGGCATGAAATTCGCCATGAGATAATCCCTGACCTCAATGGCAATATCAGTATCAAGGTCAAATGTGCGATTCGCCAACAGGACAGCCATCCAGTTGAGGACTGTATAATCTGGCGACGAAAGGTCCAGTATCTTCAACCCTTCCGTTGAAAGCTCGTAGGCATTGGCAAATCCCGGCGGCTCCTTGCCCTTGCAAGCCCACTCCCTCGCCATTTCAACGTCTTCTGTGCAATAGAAACCCCTGCCATAGTCGTTATTGGGCTTTCCTTTGCCCAATAACGGCTTTGGCACCTCAACCGCCGATCCATGATATATTTTCATTCCACCACCTCCTTGCGCAAGATATTATATCAATATATTGATACAGGCGCAAGGGGGCTCCCGCCACGAAACGGCAGGGCTGGCGTTCCATCGTCAGCCGTCGTTACTGCCTACGGCTTCAGCACCTGTAGTTCCAGAAGAGGGATTTGCCGGTAGCGCCTGTCGTTTGACGTGCAAAGCGTTTGCGACTGGTCAATGGCGGTCGCGGCAATGATCGCATCGCCCGAACGCATGTCGTGCGAAAGCGCGTACTGCTCCACAAGCGACATGGCGCGATTGCCGATTTCTGTCGATGATTGCGTTCACGCTAGCAGTCTCGTCGGACGCCGAGCCGAAGAACGGATGATCCACCACGTGAACGGGGCATTCGGAGGGGGTCTCTCTGTAGGGGGAAAGTATCCCGGCTTTCTTGCCACGATATGTTATGACAATCTCAATGCCCCGCGAGAGCGATTCAAACAGGTCATGCGTCCTGTACCGCATATCTAGTGTCGTTGCCGTCATTTGTCATTCGCAAAACTGTCTTGTCGGCAGTGTACACTTTTTCCGCAGAGCATGCAATAGGGGGTGACTCCGGCCATTAAAATCAACACGAATTTTCATCTCCTTCACGGATGTTTGTCGCTAGTATCCTTAGGCTTCGCGATTGCATGCCAATCATGCCAGGAAAGCCACTGCACGTCGTTCCCTCCGTCTGAGCGGCACCAGATCACGCCATTTTCGAAACGCTGTACCATGATATCATGACCAGCTTTGTCTTTCTTCTTGAAGGTATCTTCAAGTGGCTTGCCAAGCCATCCGGCGTCTTTGCTGGACCACCATGTATGATACAGTTTCCCATAGACGCATATCAAATTATCGTCCATAGTGAGTTTTTTCATATTTCCAAGTATGACACCATGCTCAAACAACTGAACATAACGGTCCCCTTGGTTATCAAAGTACAGGCCTTTGTCAGAGCAGACTGCGCCCAACTCAGACTTAAGCTTAGCGGCCTTCTTCTTAAAAAGTTGAGAGATACTATTACTACTCATTTTCTGTTTTCCTCTTTCCTGTTCCATCAGATGCGGTCTTTAGACTGTTTGTTACTGCCTCTTTTTGTTGCAGTGTGTTGGTGACTGCGGATGTAACAGGTCCGCCCAAACCCTTTTGACTAGACAGTAGAGCATTCGTCACCGCCGCCTCTTGCAGAGGAGCATTGGTTGTGGCTGGTGTAACAGATCCGCCTGAACCGTCTTGACTAGTCGAAGGAGCATTAGTCACCGTCGCTTCTTGCGCCGGCGAGTTGGTGAGTGCGAGTTCAACCATTTCGACAAAGTCTTTCCGATTTGTTGACATGCCTGTCCCGCCACCTGTCTCATCTGTTGGGGGCTTGGCTTCACCTTGCCTACTTCCTCGCGAACAAGTTCCAATGGCCGCGACAATAAGGGCGAGGAGGACGGCTCCTCCGATTGCCGCGGCTCGGTGGTGTTTTTGCGAGGCAGGCTCCGGTAGTTTCTCATCCGTTGTGATCGCTTTTGAGAAGATGCGAACGACAGCATGGTCAAACATCAAACCAAGCGAGCCGAGGACATCCGTCGGCAGGCGGTCGGTAAATGCCAGAAGAAATGGCTTATTGTCACCAACAAGTGCGGGAAGCGATTCCACCAGTGCGCTTCGGGGCGCTGTTTTGTCTCGCGGAATCGCCCATCGATCTGCAAGCTTGACACCTCCACCGTTTACTGTAGGCAGCGAACGGCAGTACTGCATGAAGTCATCCAACTTCTTCGTCTGGTAAAGGCTCTCCACCGCCTTTGCGACATCACTTTTCGCATTGTACAGCACCTCTTTATCCACCTTGCGGAGACATTCCGCAAAGAACCGAACCAGAAGGTCGGTTTCTTCTGGCGTCTCCGCGCGAAGAACGGCTAGAGTGCGTATAGATGTGTGACGTAAATCTCGCCGATCCGTCGAAGCAGAAACAGAGAGTATTATGCCTTTCAACGGATTGGGGCAACGCAGAAGCGTCACAAAGCGACTATTTGTGACCGACCCTTCAAATGCAGGGGCAAAAAACCGTTGCACATATTCCGAAACGAGATGCGACGCATGGGCATCGTCCCATGTATAGTCCCGTTCCATTTCGCGCGAACAAACTGTCCAATCCATCGCCTATAGCTCCTCATAAAAGGTGGGCGTCTCAATCTTTGATTCCACTTCGGCCAGATAAGCCTTGAGGTTCTTACGAATGCCCAAAAGCTTCAAAAGCCAATCAATGGGACAAGCAAAGATGCCACGCCTGGCCTCTTCAATTGCGTTGATCAATTCCTTGAGCAAAATCACGAGCGGATACGCACAATCTTTCGTTTTGAGCTCTTTTGCAGGTAAAACACGGAATTCAGGCCACCCTTCCGCATTGAGTTTTAAGAAACTGACGCAGGTCATTGTTTGAATGCCAACAACGTAAACATTCGGAGGACATTCAACTGTTTCAAGCATTTTCAAAATATTGTCGTACTTCTCGTGGAATGCTTTAGCGAGTTCCACTTGCCCTTTCTTTGTAGCCATATATTTCTCACATTTAGTGAGCACGAACACCACGAAACGCGGTTGCTTACCATCGCCATCGTTATAGACATCACTGAGAAGCCTTTTTACAGTTTTCGGGCAGTTGAATCGTTCATTCTTAGAGGCAGGGCACTCCATCATCACGGAAGCATCCACGACACAGTAGACACCAAATGCTCCATTGACGCGTTCAATAAGTTGCTGGTTTAGCTCACTTGTCATGCCCCCTTTCGTGTCTGTGAAAAGGACGGCTGCCTCCTTTGATCCTTCAACCTTGAAGTCAAACTTGTATGTGGTAATGTTCAGATCACCTGGAATTTCATCTGTAAGTATCGTAAATGGAGCTTGCGCCTCAACCCGTTCAGTCATTTCAATCCACCGCTCGTGAAGGAGCTTATAATCGTGACTTGTAGGTTCAAGCTGGATTTTCCTCGTGTTGTATCCGTTCAACTCTTCGGAGAGCACGGAAAGCATGCTTGTCTTTCCAACACGCGTATTGCCGATCATGACTACTTCGAATGTTTTCATTGTTGATGTTCCTTTTGAGGTGTTTGGATTATAGAGGATGTAGATCAGAGCGCAGCTGCGAGGCTGGACAATGCGGCTTGCCACTCCTGCGCGAGTTTAGAGTTAGCAGCCGCCTTGTCGAACTCTTCTTTCCAGAATACAGCCTTGTTGTGGTCCGCGAAACGGCGCCATTCGTTCCCGGTCGCATTGCCCCATATAAACCGGAAGACAAAAGCATCAAAGTTAGCCCTCATCGTGTTGGCGACGTGTTCGGAAACGATGGCGAGCGGGCTTGAATCCGAACCGGACGTGACACACGACAAGACACTTTCCGACTTTTGGCGAAGCCAGTTGAAAAAGGCTTCCGTCTGTTTTTCGGAATCGTGGAGACCGCCGATGTAGGCCTTGATGTCGTCCAACTCGTGCGAGCCTTCATCCTTGACTTCCCTCGGAAGCTCTGGATTGAAATCGTCAAGATCGCGAATTCCGTAGATAGCAGGGAGGACGGTTTCGTCGAAAGAAAGCCTGAAACGGAGCAGACCTTCGATAGCGGACTCAAGGCTGTCATACGAACCATTTGCGCGGATGGCGGAGAGGAATCGATCCAGACGCTCCTTGGAACTTCCGTCGCCATCAGAAACAGACGAAATACGGTTTAACGACGGATTGGGGTTGAACCCGGTCTCGACAATGCAATCATAATACCGAGCAACCAGCTCTCCGCAACACTCCGTGAGCTGGTCCCGAAGCAACTTCAAAACAGCCTCTCGCTGGTTGCGAACAGTCTTCTCAATGACGCCGGCCGGTCCATAGCCGGCGTCGAATTCCTCCTTAATGCGCACCTTGGAGAAGACAGGCAACTCAGGCGGAAAATCCTTGGCGTCAGCATTTTCAGCATAGAGGTGTTCGAGCCTTGTTTCAGCCTTCTTGAAGTGACGGGCAAGAACCTCTCGAACCATTTCGCGGAACGCAGGTGACATGTCTTTCTTGAGCGGACCGCGAAGTTCCGCCATAAACGTGAGAAGATGCCGCTCGAAATCGAATCCAGATTCCTGCGCCACAAAATCGCCGGAGGCGTTACGGAGAGCATCGTAGATGGCATTGGCCTTGGCAAGAGCGATGCGGAAGGCTTCGTCGGCCTGACGGATGCGAAGGTCGTCGATGCGACCTGCCTGGCTCACGAGCGCGTCGATGTTGGCATCGACCATTTCGCGAACTTCATCTTGCTTGCCGCAATCGCATAGAACCGCTTTGATGCCCCACTTGTCCATGGCACCAGCCTTCATCTTTTCGGCATTTTTCGAATTTCCTCTATCGGGCCAATGATTGAGGATGACTTGGACCCAATCGTTGATATCAACTTCACCGGTGGGGTAAACACTCCTCAACATATCAAATGCATCGTCGTCGGGTTCCCCCCATCCATCCCCGGAAGCGGCAGGAAGACGGAGAAAGAATACGATATCTGCATCATTCTTGATACTCTCAAGCATGGCCGCTTTGATTCCGGGCGTTGGATCTTCCAATCCTGGAATATCGTAAACAGTCATCCCCTTTGGGAGATTTCCTGGAAAAGGCGTGACAATCTCAACATGATCGACAACCTGGTATGCTTTTTGACCTTCGTCTTTAACCAAGTAGTCCCGGATTGAATCCATGTTCACGGATTCTGGCGAAGCCCCTAATCGAGACCTCAACGAGGCATCTTTGAGGTCGGATTGCAATGCAAGGACTTTCTCCCAGTTTTGTTGAGCGGTGGAGGTGGCTCCGGATTTTTGAATTTCCTTCTGTGTCGGGTAAGTGTCATTCATGAAGGCTATAAGATTTCCCGGTTTGCGGGAATCAAGCCCGACGCCATATTTCGTACCGATGGGAGCAAAGGATGGGAAAACTTTCTTGGAAAGAAGATCACTTTCCGACAGGAAGAAAACGGTCGCGGACTGTGCGTCACCATTCCTAACAACACTCCGCGAGGCGGTGCAAAAATCTCCATCGCCCGTCGGAATCTGCGCGTCGCCGAGGCCAGTGAGCATCTGAAGAATCTGACTCTTACCCTGACGCGCCTTACCGGCGACGCCGATGTTTATGCTATCGCGACGGAGGCGCGTCAACGCATCCTCGCAGGATTTCCGGGCTTCATTAAGTTTGTTTTCGGCATCATTGAAAGAGATGCCCTGCAGTGCCGTGGCAAGATCAGGATAGCGGGCCGCGACAGCGGACGCCCGACCACGCGTATCGCGAATTGCGGCGAGCAGCGCGTCAATCTTCTGGAGGTTCTTTTCGATCTCGGGACGCTTCTGCGCCCTGACATCTCTGATTTTTGCGACGATTCCGTCGAGGTTCTTGCTCATGTTGTTCCTTTCGTTGTTTTGATGCTGGTTACATGAATACGAGGATGAGGCCGGCGAGGGCGCCGAGGAGATAGCCGAGGACCTGGATCGCTCCGAGGTGCTCGGCCATGACCTTGTTGAGCATGCCATGGAACTCGGCCATGTCCATGCCGTCCACCGCTGCCTTGACGCGCCCTTCCACGTTCAGCTTCTCGATGATTGACTTCGTCCCGATCTCGCGGATCATGCGCTCTATTCCCGGGCGCATCGCGGGAATGGCGCTGGAAACCCAAGACCAGGTTGTGTCGCTGCCGAGAATCCGCGAGGCGGCTGGCGCGAGATTTGTCTTGAGGTAGTCGCGAAGATATTCCTTGAACTTCGACCTTATCCCACCTGCGAAGCCGCCTATGCGCGCGGAACCTTCGGGAGAGGCCATCCAATCTCGGACCGATGCGACAAAACCAGCAAGCTCGTCGCGGACTGTAGTCGCCGTCTCCGGACGATGCAGCCAGTCGCGCAATGCGTCCTCGATTGCCTTCTCGTCGAGTATCCAATCCGCGAGGGCGTCCGCTGACGAGACGAAGAACGACGACAAGGCTTCGTTTACGGCATCACCAATGTACGGAACGCCTTCGAGGAACGACCCGTCGAACTTCTCCTCCACATAACGCCGCACGGCACGCGAAATGGCCGGCTTCGCCTTGGCGGCGATGTCGGGAGCGCGCTTGCGCAGTGCGGCGAGTGCGATCCGGGTGATCTCATCGCGCGTTTCCTCCGACTCGAGCCTAGGCATTATCTCCTCGTTCCAGAAAGCCGTCACGCGCTCCGGCGTGACAAGCCGCTCGATCTCGGCGACAAGGGCGGACTCTATACGCGGAACCAGGAACTCGATTATCTCGGCATCGTGCGCGACAACCTGCTCCTGGAGAAGCTTCTGCGCGGCGCGGAGTGTGTCCGGATCCTGCAACGCGGACCCGACCATCGCGCATAGGTCGTCCGCAAGCTTCTCGGGGCGCAGGAGCTTCGTCGCGACCTGCTCGGCAAGGACGGACGCAATGCGCGCCTTGTTCTTCGGCACGAGCCCCTGCCGCCATCCGCCGAACGTCACCCACGGGAGCCAGTGCCGCCAGGTGCGTTCGTACGGCTCGAACAGCATGGTGATCGCAATCCAGTTCGTGAGATAACCGACGGCAGCGGAGACGAAAATCGGAACAAGCCAGTCGGTGACGACTTCGGGCGGAGTCCACAGTCCAGTGCGACGAAGAACGGCAAATGCAATTGCAACTGCTACAGAGACAATGCTCACCGGCTGGCACACGAGCTCGGCGAAAGCGAATGCACGGACAATGCCCGGCCGTCTCCGGTCGCAGGCTATGTTCAACTTAGACTTGTATTCAGAAAACACCGACATCACTCCCTCTTCGACATCCAACCTCGCTTCCTTGGGCTGGCGCCCTTTTCAGACATCGGAGATGGCGGGAAACAAGACACCTCCTCCGATGCATCGGGTAAGGTGCCTCGGATGGACCTTGAAAGATACATCGAAGGAGGCGAAACTGCACGGACGGCAGTGTCCTCTTCGTGCGTCTTTCAGGTTTAAGTTTCCGAGGCTTTTACCCGACGCGTCCCATGACCGCAGGAATGGCGGCGCGCTCGGTGATCGCGCCCTACCGTTCCCCGCGCGGGAAATCTGATCGTTCCCGAGGTCATGTCTTGCAACCTCTTCTCGAGAACGGTAGTATTATAGCATAATTCCATGTCTGCAAACGGAAGTTCCATGAGAAACTTTCGGCTGGTCATAACCGCTGCAAAATCAGCGCGCTACTTTCCGTTTGACATTCTCTGCGCTCTCGGCCTCTCTGCGCCTCTGCGTGAGAAATCTGATTCACGAATTTAGGTTTATTCTGCGTATTCCAGCTCGACTGCTTCAATCATCTTGTTTACACGGTTCTTGACCTTGTAGATGATGTCGGGCGTAACGCCGAAAGCCGCAGAGACTTCGTCTATCGGACGATTTTCAAGCACATAAGCGCGGTAAATCTCCCGTGACTGCTGCTTCATCGCCACTTTTGTGAGGACATGTTCGACCGCAGCCTCGTGCTTGGCCTTCGCCCAGCTCAAGTCGACCTGGTCTTGTTGTTCGGAAGGAACGGATAGTTCTTCCGCCAAATCATCGATCGAGCAGCGGTCAGCGGCATGCCGCGCCTGATCCTGGCGATAGAGCGTAATCAACTGACGACGTATCAGGAGCGAGAGAAAAGTCCGAAACCGCGCCTTGTCGGCATCGTACTTCCCCGAACGAATAATCTCGACAAGCTTGAGGTATACCTCCTGAACGACATCGTCCGGGTCGTGTACATGGTCGTTCCACTCCACAAACCTGCGGATGGCGGGCGTATAGAGATTGAAGAAGCGCACCCACGAGGCCTCATTCCCGCCCGTCACCTCGACGGCCAGTTTCTGCAGCAAGGTCAGAGACGTCGGAGGAAAGAAACTCACCGCCGAGCCCCCTCATAAATGCCGTTGGCGCTGAATGCCGCGTCGAAATCATCTACTGCAACAGGCGCGGGGCGGTGATAAAACACGAAGTAGCCGATGACTGCTACTGCGACAGCGGCAGCCCCCGCGAGCGCGAAAAGAACGCTGCGCTTCCGCCGCGGCGGCGCTTCCACCTTCTCCGGTTCTGCGGCAGGGACGCTTCGAAGCTGCTCAACGAGGTCCGAGAGATTCGTCGGACGCTCCGCCGGATTCTCGGAGAGGAGGCGCGGCAAAACGTCGATCCAGCGATATTCAAGCGTTTCAAGAAGCTTGAACACCTTGGAACCGGGCTCGTACCAGATTCCTGTCAGCAGATAGACGAACATGACGCCAAGCGAGTACGAGTCAGCGGCAGGCGTCGCCTCTTCTCCGCGGGCGACTTCTGGCGCCATGTAGCCCTGCGTCCCCATCATGAGGCGGGCGGACGTTACAGCCTCCGACACCATCGTGTTGACGGCCTTGACGTCTGAGCGCAGCCGTTCCGAGAAAAGGCGCGAAATGCCGAAGTCGGAGAGGACAACATGCCCGTCGGAAGAAAGGATGACATTGCCAAGTTTGATATCGCGATGGACGATGCCCTGTTCGTGGATATAGTCGATGACAGAGGCAAGTTCCGTGAACCACTTGAGAACGCAGTCCTCGTCAAGTTCGTCCGTCCTGACGTCCGAGAGCGTGCGCGTGCTGCCGTCATCGGACAAGACAAGCTCCATCACGAAGTACGGAGTTCCAGTGGCTTCGTCGAAATTCAGGTCGAAGACCCGCACGAGATGCGGGTCATGAAGGCGCGCAAGTACTTTTCCTTCGGTCAGGAACTTGTTCTTCAGAACATCAACATGCCCGTCCTCAAGCGTAAACGCCTTCAGCGCGTAGTGAACGCCGAGCTGCGTATGCTCGACCTCGTAAACGGCACCCATCCCGCCCTGCCCAAGAAGGCGTATGATTCGATATGTTCCAATTTGCTGTCCGGGTACCAGTTCCATTCTGCCATGCCACTTGCTGATGATGTGAATTATACCATATTTTGCCCTACCTGTATCAATGCATTGTCAAAACGGGCCTTCACGCCGAAAATTTGCGTAGTCGTCTCGGCACGATGCGCCGATTTATGGTATAATACGGCAATTTTTCAGGAGAAAATTGATGCATCCCTATCGTACACACACATGCAACGAGCTCCGCGCCTCTGACGCGGGCAAGACTGTCAGACTTTCCGGCTGGATGTTCCGCCTCCGCGACCACGGCGGAATCCTCTTCGTGGACCTCCGCGACCACTACGGCCTCACGCAGATCGTTGTGCATCCCTCGCGCAGCTTCTTCGGCCTCGTCGAAAAGGCGCACCTTGAATCGGTCATCACCGTGACGGGCGAGGTGAAGCTGAGGACTCCCGACACGATCAACCCCGAGCTTCCCACTGGAGAAATCGAAATCGAGGCGAACGAACTCGTGATGGAGTCGGCCTCGCAGGTGACGCCCCTCTACATCCCCGACGAAAAGGCAGACGAGTCGGAGGACGTCCGACTCCAGTACCGCTTCCTCGACCTTCGCCGCGAGAAGCTCCACAAGAACATCATCCTCCGTTCGGAAGTCATCCGCTTCCTCCGCGAGCTGATGTGGGAGAAGGGATTCCACGAGTTCCAGACGCCGATCCTGACCGCCTCCTCGCCCGAGGGCGCGCGCGACTACCTCGTGCCGAGCCGCATCCACCGCGGCATGTTCTACGCCCTTCCGCAGGCGCCGCAGATGTTCAAGCAGCTCCTGATGGTCTCGGGCTTCGACAAGTACTTCCAGATCGCGCCGTGCTTCCGCGACGAGGCCGCGCGCGCCGACCGCAGCCCCGGCGAGTTCTACCAGATGGATATCGAGATGTCCTATGCGACGCAGGACGAAATCTTCGCCGTCGTCGAGGATGTCGTCGGGAAGACCTTCAAGAAGTTCTCCAGCTGGGCGTGCACCGAGGCGCCGTGGCCGCGCATCAAGTACCGCGACGCGATGATGACGTACGGCTCCGACAAGCCGGACCTCAGGAACCCGCTCAAGTGGATCGACATGTCCGACTTCTTCGCGAAGGCCGACTTCAAGGCGTTCGCGGCCTGCGTCAAGAACGGCGGGCTCGTCAAGGGCCTTCTCGTCAAGGGCATCGTCGGCGTTGAGACCAGGACCTGGTTCGACAAGCGCGAGGCGTTCGTCAAGGAGAACGGCGGCAAGGGACTCGGCTACATCAGCTGGACCAAGGAAGGCGAGCTTAAGGGACCTATCGCAAAGTTCCTCTCCGCCGACCAGCTCGAGGAGATGAAGAAGATCTCCGGCATGGAGCCGACCGACGCGCTCTTCTTCATGGCCGCCGACGTCGACGAGTGCAACCGCCTCTCTGGTTTGGTGCGCACCGACATCGCGGACCACATGACGAACGACATCCGCGAGCACAACGTCTACCGCTTCTGCTGGATCGTCGACTTCCCGTTCTTCGAGAAGGATCCCGAGACCGGCAAGATCATCTTCTCGCACAACCCCTTCTCGATGCCGCAGGGCGGACTTGAGGCGCTCAATACCAAGGATCCGCTCACCATCGAGGCATACCAGTACGACGTCGTCTGCAACGGCATCGAGCTCAGCTCGGGCGCGATCCGCAACCACCAGGTCGAGGTCATGTACAAGGCGTTCGAGATCGCGGGCTACACGAAGGACGACGTCGTCAAGAAGTTCGGCGCCCTTCACCGCGCGTTCCAGTTCGGCGCGCCGCCGCACGGCGGAATCGCCCCCGGCGTTGACCGCATGGTCATGCTCCTCACCGACACGCCCAACATCCGCGAGGTCATCGCCTTCCCGATGAACCAGAAGGCGCAGGACCTCCTCATGGGCGCGCCCAACTACGTGACCGAGCAGCAGCTCCGCGAGCTCCACATAAAGATTCGCGGTAC
>Ga0310695_10004334_pt1 | contig 26353 bp, 29 predicted proteins | sample RumenRJG_04DNA_FD_203882 | JGI IMG/M metagenome (GOLD analysis project Ga0310695, IMG submission 203882) | Bovine rumen microbial communities from Lethbridge, Alberta, Canada - RJG_04 (v2) (version 2) | ecosystem: Host-associated > Mammals > Digestive system > Stomach > Rumen | place: Canada... | reverse complement strand
GCAGTTCAGCCGCTACAATCCTCAAGAAGGCCGGTGTCGACGAGAACACCCGTGTAAAGGATTGGACCGATGCCGAGGCAGCCGCAGTGCGTGAGGTGATCGGTAACGAATATAAAGTGGAAGGTGACCTGCGCAGCGAGGTCCAGATGAACATCAAGCGATTGATGGACATCGGTTGCTATCGTGGCATCCGTCACCGCAATGGTCTTCCCGTGCGCGGCCAGAGCACCAAGAACAATGCCCGCACCCGCAAGGGACGCAAGAAAACTGTTGCTAACAAGAAGAAAGCTACTAAATAACATTATTGAATTACTATGGCTAAAAAGACAGTCGCAGCAAAGAAGAGAGTCGTTCGCGTTGACGGTATTGGTCAACTGCACGTGCATTCTTCGTTCAACAACATCATTGTGTGCCTCGCTAACGGCGAGGGACAGGTAATTTCGTGGTCCTCGGCTGGCAAGATGGGTTTCCGTGGTTCCAAGAAGAACACGCCCTACGCTGCCCAGATGGCTGCCGAAGATTGCGCAAAGGTCGCTTATGACCTCGGCTTGCGCAAGGTGAAGGCCTACGTCAAGGGTCCGGGTAATGGTCGCGAATCGGCCATCCGCACCATCCATGGCGCCGGCATCGCTGTTACCGAGATCATCGACGTCACACCGCTGCCCCACAACGGTTGCCGTCCTCCCAAGAGAAGAAGGGTCTAAGAGATTTAGGTGCTTCCCTCGATCAAGACATCTGTTTTAATACAGTATTATTTTATTAACAAACTTTTTTTCGCGAATCTCTATCAGTGAATGGATTGCATTTTTAACGACCTCTCTGCAATCGCGGCTGCACTGAAGCGATTCCAATTCACAATGTTAATTATTTTTTAAGAAAAGACTATGGCTAGATACACCGGTCCTAAAACTAAGATTGCCCGCAAACTGGGAGAACCCATCTTCGGTGAAGACAAGTACTTTGCCAAGAAGAACTATCCTCCTGGTCAGCATGGTGCCAACCGCCGCAGGAAAATGTCGGAGTACGGCACGCAACTTCGCGAAAAACAGAAGGCTAAGTACACCTACGGCGTGCTTGAGCGTCAGTTCCGTAACCTCTTTAACAAGGCTTCTCGCATGAAGGGTGTTACTGGTGAGGTGCTCCTGCAATTGCTCGAGGCTAGGCTCGATAACGTCGTTTACCGCCTGGGTATCGCTCCCACGCGCGCTGCAGCCCGCCAGCTCGTCCTGCACCGTCACATCACCGTCGATGGCAAGGTTGTCAACATTCCTTCCTACTCGGTGAGCGAGGGTCAGATTGTTGCCGTTCGCGAGAAATCCAAGTCTCTGGAGGTTATCCAGGACGCTCTCGCCGGCTTCAACCACAGCAAGTATCCCTGGATCGAATGGGACGAGAACGTCAAGGGTGGCAAACTCTTGCACATGCCCGTTCGTGAAGACATTCCTGAGAACATCAGGGAGCAGTTGATCGTCGAGTTGTATTCTAAACAGTAAAATTTTTATCCATGGCTATTTTAGCATTTCAGAAACCCGACAAAGTCTTAATGTTGGAAGCCGACAATTCGTTCGGCAAATTCGAGTTCCGCCCCCTGGAGCCTGGCTATGGTGTTACCATCGGTAACGCATTGCGCCGCATTCTCCTCTCGGGACTCGAGGGCTTCGCAATCTGCAGCATCCGCATCGACGGCGTGCAGCACGAGTTCGCCACCATCCCCGGCGTCAAGGAAGATGTCACCAACATCATCCTGAACCTCAAGAAGGTGAGACTCAAACGCATTGTTGAAGACACCGACACTGAGAAGGCCGTTGTCAAGGTTTCAGGTCAAAGCGTCTTCAAGGCGGGCGACATCGGCAAGGTCCTGAGCGCGTTCGAGGTTCTCAACCCCGATCTCGAGATCTGCCATATCGACCCCTCGAGCGGTTTCCAGATTGAACTGTCAATCAACAAGGGTAGGGGATATGTTCCTGCCGAGGAGAACCGCAACGCCAATGACCCCATCGATGTGATCGCTATCGACTCGATCTACACGCCCATCCTGAACGTGAAGACCGCCGTCGAGAACTTCCGCGTTGAGCAGAAGACCGACTACGAGAAACTCGTCATCGAGATCACCACCGATGGTTCCATTCATCCCAAGGACGCTCTCAAGGGCGCTGCCGAGATTCTCATCCAGCACTTCCAACTCTTCACCGACCGTGAAATCGTTCTCGATAACACTGAGAGCAATGGCAACGAGGAGTTTGATGAGGAGGTATTGAAGATGAGGCAGTTGCTCAAGACCAAACTTGTTGACATGGACCTCTCTGTCCGCGCCCTCAACTGCTTGAAGTCGGCTGAGGTCGAGACACTCGGAGAACTTGTGGTCTTCAACAAGACCGACCTGCTCAAGTTCCGCAACTTCGGTAAGAAGTCGCTCAGCGAACTCGAGGAGTTGTTGGCCACTCTCAATCTGCACTTTGGCATGGATATCACAAAATACAAATTAGAAAAAGAGTAATAAACGATGAGACATAATAAGAAATTCAACCATCTGAGCCGTAAGAGCGCCCATCGTGATGCCATGTTGGCCAACATGACCATCTCGCTCATCATGCACAAGCGCATCATCACGACCCTCGCCAAGGCTAAAGCCCTGCGCATGTATGCCGAGCCCCTCATCAACAGGGCTAAGGACGATACCACCGCATCGCGCCGCCTCGTCTTCAAGCACCTCCAGAATAAGGAGGCCGTCAAGGAACTCTACTCAACCGTTGCTGCCAAGATCGGTGACCGCCCCGGTGGTTACACCCGCATCCTGAAGTTGGGCAACCGTCTGGGTGACAACGCCAAGACTTGCTTCATTGAACTCGTTGACTTCAATGAGGTGATGCTCGAGGCCAAGAGCCAGGAGAAGACCGCTGCCAAGAAGGCAACCCGCCGCAGCCGCAAGAAAGCCGCTGCCCCCGCTGCCGAGGCTCCCGCTCAGGACGCTCCCAAGACCGAAGAGTAATCCCTGATAAGAATTATTACGCAATCCCTACATCACACAATAACAAAAAGCCCTGTGCCAATCGAGCGCAGGGCTTTTTGTTATTGATGATGTTGTTCTTTAAATGCCGGAGGGTGGTCACTTCCCGGCGGGAATCGTTCCCAGCATGATCGTGTCGGGCTTGTCGCTCTTGAAATTGTTGGAGACGGCCTCCAGCAGTTCCTTGTCGGTGTTCAGCGTGTCGCCATCGGGCGAGATGACATACATCGACTCAAATGCCGGTTCCTTCTTCTCCAAACTCTCCACGATGACCTGGGACATGCGGTCAAGATACTGGTTCAAGGCATCGGTGTCGTTCTTGGCCTTGATGTCTTCCACCTTCTCTGACCCGTCCTTGGCCTTCATGACAAACCTGTAACTCTTGGGTTTCTCATTGCACGACGACAGGCAACCGCAGCACACGGCTGCAACCATCAGAACAGATAACAGTTTTCTCATATTCTCAATCGTGATTGCGCTATAGAGGCGTTGTCAATTAATCCTTCACTTCCCAACCCAGCGCACTGGCGCCCAGCACGGCTGCGTCGCTCTCCTTGAGTTCGCTGATGAGGATCTTCACCTTGCCCTTGTAGATACCCAGCACATTGCGGTCAAATGCCTCCTTCACCGGGTTCATGATCAGGTCACCGCTCTTGGTCAGTCCGCCAAACAGCACAAATGCCTCAGGACTGGAGAAGTTGGTGAAATCGGCCAGAGCCTCACCCAGGATGGTTCCCGTGTAGTTGAATATTTCCTTTGCCAGTTTGTCGCCAGCCATTGCGCAGTCATACACGTCCTTGCTCGTGATAGCCTCAATGTCATAGTCACGCAGTTTGGACGGTTCGTTGCGCAGTTCCAGGAACTCGCGGGCAGTGCGGGCAACACCCGTTGCCGAGCAGTAGGCTTCCAGACAGCCCGTGCGGCCACAACCGCACACGCGCCCGTTGGTGCGCTTCACGATCACGTGACCCAACTCGCCTGCAAAGCCGTCATGGCCGTAAACCATCTGACCGTTCACCACGATGCCGCTGCCAACGCCGGTTCCCAGCGTGATCATGATGAAATCCTTCATGCCACGGGCAACGCCATAGGTCATCTCGCCGATGGCGGCAGCGTTAGCGTCATTAGTGATCAGGCACGGGATGCCAAACTTCTGGGTCACCATCTCGGCCAGGGGTATGGGGGTCGGCCAGGGCAGGTTGGGAGCCTGGTCGATCAAGCCGGTGTAGTAGTTGCCGTTGGGGGCACCGATGCCGATGCCGTTGATCTTACCCTCAGCGTCATTCTCCTTGATCAGACGGGTCAACTCGGTGTGCAACTCGTCGATATAGTCATTAAACTCGCTGTGCTTGGCGGTCTTGATGGAACTGCTGGCCAGCACATTGCCGCGAGCATCCACGATGCCAAAGACGGTGTTAGTGCCGCCCATGTCGATACCGATTACATAAGGTTTTGCCATGATTTTGGTTTTTTTTATAAGTTGATAATAAAATGTTTCTTACTAGTCCACAAAGGTAACAAAAAGTTTCTACATTTCACTTCCTGCTTGTTGTTTTTTACCCTGTCACCTGTCGCTATGGCCAGGCAGTTGACATTCCACAAGTGCTACGCGCCGCTAGAAACTGGCGGAGAGGCGGACGTTGATTTGGCGGCGGGTGAGGTAGTTGGGAACGGCATACTGGACGTTATTGACGTCGGTCACCCAGTAGTAACTGCTCACGTTGGAGATGTCCATGAGGTTGAAGCAGTCCAGTCCTAACCAGATTTCCTTGAAGTGGCTGAACAGGCCGCTATAGGGACGGTGGTCCTTGCCGATGAGTTCATAACTCAAGCCGACGTCCACACGCTTGTAGGCGGGCTGGCGGACGTAGGAGTCGGCACGGGTCAGGTGCGGCGCCGTTGTGGGCAGACCGTCGCTCAAGATGCCCTTGAGGCTGAACTTGAGGCGTGGAATGTTGGGGAAGTAGTCGGTGAAGAACAGGGCGATGCTGTAGCGCTGGTCGGTGGGTCGGGGAACCTTGACGCCATTGAGGTCCTCCTGGGTCTTCATCAGCGAGAAACTGAGCCAGGAGTCGGTGCCCTCCACAAATTGACCGAACAGTTTCATGTCCACGCCGGCGATGTAACCCTTGGATGAGTTGACGCCGCTATAGACGAGTTTGAGGTTGTCAATCTCGTAGGGGATGAGGTTGGACAGGTTCTTGTAATAGGCCTCGGCGGTGAACTTGAAGGGGCGGTCCAGAGCCCTGAAGGTGTAGTCGCTGCCCAGGATAATCTGGATGCTGCGTTGCGACTTGATATCCTTGTTGAGGAGGATGGTGCGGTTGCCCAGCGTGTCCATCAACTGCTGGCGGTATTCCTTGTAGAATGGGGCCTGGTAATAGACGCCGCCCGAGAGTCGCAGCGACAAGTTGCCGTTGCGCTCGGGCACGAAGCCCAGGCTGACGCGGGGCGAGACAAGCGTCTCACCGTTGAAGTTCCAGTGTGACAGGCGCACACCAGCGTTCAGCGACCAGAATCCGGCACCCGACGTGAAGCGCCAGGTGTCCATCAGCCATCCGGCAACGCGTGTTGTGTTGAGGTCGTTGCTCGACGTCTCGGTGAAGATGACGTTGACCTGATTGGGAATGTGGGGCAGGGAATAACCCGCGCTGTCGCGCCATTGCCACTGGCGGGAGCGGTCGTAGATATCCTCCTTGCGCATCGAGATGCCATAGGAGATGCTGTTGTTGTTCAGTCCGATGTTGCCCTTGACCGAGAGGTCCATTACGTTCATCTTCAAGCGTGTGCGCTCATGCTCGTGATACTTGCCCACACCCAGTTCCTGGCCAGCCTGGTCCAGCCAGTACTCGCCATGGATGTCATAGGCCACCAACTCGTCGGTGCGGTAACCCGAACCCTGAATGGTGAGGCTTGTGCCCTTGTCGTTGAACAGGTAGGTCGCTGCGGCCGCGGCAAAGTAGGTCTGGAACTTGTCTTTCTCATAGCCGTCAAAATAGACGGTGAACGACTTGACGTTCTCGCTTGTGCCGAAACTCGTCTCACGGTTGACAGGTGTGAAGCGGTAATCATTGATGCTCACGTTGCCCAGCAACGATATGCGCAGTTTCTCTATCGGTTTGAAGACAAGACTCGTCTGGTAGTCAAAGTATTGAGGGTCATACTCGCCCTTGCTCTCGAGCGAACCCATGAGTGACGAGTTGCGCTTGTATCTCACGCCGTGCATCTGGGAGTAATGGCGCGTGCTGTGGCCCAGCATCAGGCTACCGCCCTGCAGGCTGGCTGCCAGCGCGCCTTCAAAGGCCTCGGGCTCGCGGTAGGTGATGTCGAGCACCGACGACATGCGGTCGCCATAGGCGGCGCTGAAACCGCCCGTCGAGAAATCGACCTTGCGCACCATGTCGGGGTTGATGATGCTCATGCCCTCCTGTTGACCCGAACTGATCAACTGGGGACGATAGACCTCGATGCCGTTGATATAGACGCTGTTCTCGTCATAGGAACCGCCGCGCACCATGTATTGTGAACTCAACTCGTTCTTGGAACTGACACCCGCCATCGTGGTGAGCACGGCCTCGACGCTGCCGCCCGACGCGTCGGGCGTGCGCTTGAGCATCTCCACGTCGATGCCTTGCATGCCTGTGGTCTGTTTCTTGTACTCGGTGATTTCCACCTCGCCCAATTCCAGCGTCTTCTCATAGAGTTTGGGGTTGAGGGTCACGGTTCCTTCGGGCTTGATGAGTTGGCGGGTGACCGTCGAATAGCCCAAACAGGAGAATTCGACCATCAGGGTGTCGGCTTTGGGTACCGTCATCTCATACTGGCCCTTGGTGTCGGTATTGGTGCCGACGGCTGTGCCCAGCAGGCGCACCGTGGCAAACTCAATGGGTTGACCGGCATTGTCAACGACGGTACCGGTGATTTTGACCTGGGAAAAAACGGTGATGGCGCACATCAGGAACGCCATCAATGGTAATATGCGGTGGTGAAATCTCATTATCTGTTATATGTCATTTAATAACATAACGCAGAAAAAGGTGAAAAAGTATTTTGTCCCGAGTGTTTAAGAGAGTGTGTCATGATTGTGACTCGCTGTTATAACCGTGCTATCGCACGGGAAATTATTCAAATTATATTTAAAATTATCATCAATATAAATCAATTATTAATTATAATTTCAAAATTTAATCAATTTCCCGCCCGTATGGCGGTTATTATTGCGGCATTTGAATTTTGACGCACCCTCGTGCCGCGAGGGATGATCATCGATCAGTTGGCGAAAATGGAAGACAGGCTAGACGCGCTCATGCGGGAGTAGCCGTTGGGGATGCTGCGGTCAATCTTCACGTTGCCGTTCCACTCGATGTTCTTGTAGGTGAGGGAGAAGGACATTTTCTTCTTCTCGATGGTTGCGTTGGCATTGATGTTGTGGGCGATGTTGCCGGCCTTGGTCGCGCGCACGTCGCTGTACTTGACTTGATAGGCCGCTGTGGCGCTACCTTGAGGCATGATGTCGAGTGAGACGATGCGGCTCGACTTGTCATAGGAGAAGGCATAACTGTAGCCCTTGTAGTTCTCGTTGGATGACAGGACGATGGCGTTGCCCTTGTTCTCACAGGTCACCTGTGGCTTGAGAGCCTCGCCGAGTGTGCCCTTGCCGATCAGGAACGGACGCCCCAGGAAGATGTCCTGCACATCACTCACGGTGACGGGGATGCCGGCCGTGAGCAGCGAGACCTTCTCGGCGATATAGCGCTTGTGCACCTTGTCCACGGCATAGAGGCTGTCGGCAGTGATGAGCAGACGGCCCACCTCGATGCCCAGCATGGGCCTCAGCGAGATGAAGATGGCCTGGTCACGCACCATGCGCACCTGGATCGACGATGAGAAGTTGCTGCCCGCCTTGAGCGAGATGTTGCCTCCCGTCTGGAGCGTCTGCCAGTCGCCCAGCGTGGCGATGACGGCATCAATGGGGTCAACGGTCGCTGTGGGCGTTGTGGGCTGGTCTTGGGGTTTGCCGGTGGAATTGGCCGCGTTGGCATTCCTGATGGTGCCGCATGAAGCGAGAATAACTGAGGATGTGAGGAGGATAAATAGGCTGATGATCTTATTTTTCATAATAGGTCTTGTTTTTAACTTTGCGTTGCAGCAGTTCATTGTCTGGTTCTTGCTCGAGGGCCTTGGTCCACTGCTCGACGGCGGCCTCTTTCTCATCGTTAAACCACAGGATGTCGCCGTAGTGCTCCAGCAGGTGGTTGTCCTCATCCTTCTCGACCGCGCTCTTGATGTAGAGCAGGGCCATCTTGTAATCCTTCTTGGCAAAGAATACCCAGGCATAGGTGTCGATGAAGTTGGCGTTATCGGGATCTTCCTTGACGGCCAGGGCGGCCATGCGCTCGGCATGGTCCAGATTCTCACCACGCAGGGCAAGGAAGTAGGCATAGTTGTTGAGTGCGCCCGAGTTGTCGGGGTCGAGTTCCAGCGCCTGTTCATAGCACTTGATGGCCATGGCCGTGTCTTTCATCTCGCTGTAGGTGTCGCCCATGCCCGTGATGAGGTCGGCACGGCGTCCCAGGTCGGTAGAGTCGGTCAGGGAGAGTATTTTCTGATAGGTCTCAATGGCCTTGCCATATTCCTTCATCTGGTGATAGCAGCCAGCGACATAGCCATACAGGTCAAGGTTGTCGGGGTTGTATTCCAGCGCTTTTTCCGAGGCCTTGATGGCATCTGCATAGTTGTCGTCCATCATGTTGAGGATAACCATGTTGCGCCAGCCGTCGGCATCGGTGGGGTTCACGTCCAGGCTGTACCCCAGTTGCTCGATAGCGCCCTTGAGGTCCTTTTTGGCATAGAGGTATTCGCTGTAGAGTTGATGAATCTTGGCCTCATGCGGATGCTGATCGATGAGGACGGTGAACAGGTTGTTGATGCGCTGGGTGGTATCCTCTTGGGCGAGTTTCTCGCGGATGTAACTCAGCAGCAGGTCGAGTTTGGTGTCCACGTCGAGTTGCTCGGCTGTGAGGGCGTTGAAGATGTGCTGCTCAAATCCCGCACTGTCACCCGCCTGCCGGCAATATTCGGCTCGGGTCAGGTAAATCAGGCCGTTGCCGGGTGCATACTCTTGTGCCTTGTCCAGGTAGTAGAGCGCGCTGTCGCTCATGCCATAATGCTGGAACAGGCTGCTCATCGTGAGGTTGTAGGTGTCGTTCTGTGGCGCAGTGGCCAGCAGGCTGCGCATCTCCTGCAATGCACCGGTGCTGTCGTTCATCGCCATGTAGTTGTTGATCTTGCTCGACGTGATCTGAATCGCGTTGCCAAAGATGTGGGCGATGCTGTCAAACGTGGCATTGCTCTGCGCGTAATCCCCCGACTGGGCATAGGCCTCGGCCAGGCGCAACTGCAGTTCGAGGCGGTTGGGATTGTTCTCGTTGAGCACTTTAATGGCGCGCAATGCCTCCTCGGGATGGCCCAGTTGCATGTTGGCATCGCTGTAGAAGGTTGTCTCGTATAAGTCTTCGGGCTGGGCCTCAAAGTGTTCCTTCATCAGTGCCAATCCCTCTTCACACATCTCCTTGGTGGTGTTGTTCATCTTCAACAGGCACATGCCCATGTAGAACGAAATCGCCGTGTTCTCCGGGTCAATCTTGTGGGCATAGGCCAGCAGGTCATAGAAGGCATCATAGTTGTCCTTCAGTTTCTCGCTCTGGGCCTGTACAAAAATATATTCCGCCTTGCGCTGGTCGGCGAGGGGTGTGGCCTTTTTTGCAGGCTCTTTCTTTCCTGCAATGGCCGTCAGGGCCAGCAGCGCAACGGCTATTATCGCTAAGTGTCGTTTCATCGATTATCGGTTTTAGTTTTTTAGTTTTAAGTTTTTAGTTTTAAGTTTTTAGTAAAGTTACTATCGCCTTCGATAACTTCTAACTCCTGACTCCTAACTTCTAACTTCTAACTCCTAACTCCTAACTCCTGACTACTAACTATCTCGTCCCCGTGTGGCCAAATCCTCCAGCACCGCGCTCGGTCTCGTCAAGGTCGTGGACAAGGGTCCACTTGACGGTGCTGTGGCGGGCGATGACCATCTGGCAGATGCGCTCGCCGTTCTCGATGGTCTGTGGCTCATTGCCCAGGTTTACCATGATAACACCGATCTCGCCGCGGTAGTCGGCATCGATGGTGCCGGGCGTGTTGAGCACAGTGAGCCCGCGCTTCAGGGCCAGCCCGCTGCGTGGCCTGATCTGGCACTCGTAGCCCTCGGGAAGGGCAATATAGATTCCTGTGTGCACCAGCGCCCGCTGCAACGGCTGCAGTGTCAACGGCTCGTCGAGCCATGCGCGCAGGTCCATTCCCGCGCTCATTGCTGTGCCATACTGCGGCAACTCGTGCGGCCCGCGGTTCACAATCTTCACGTTGATCTGTTCCATGTTCTCTTTTTTAGTAGCCACAAAATTAGTACAAAAAAGGCTACCCTAGCCACTTCGTGCCACATTTATTTTGAGTGGGTGTTGATGTTTTTTATGAATAAAAGTTTGGTGCGGTTATTTAAAATACATAATTTTGTCAATGAGAATAAATATAGCAAACAATCTATTGTAATTATGAAAAAAGTATTGATTATTATCTTAAGTATGGCTTTAAGCCTATTCGTTGTGGCCCAAATTCCTGAATTGTCAATAGAACAACACCTCGAGGACTATGATTTTGCCGTAAAGTATCTTGAGCACAACTATGCAGGTTACCACAACAAGGTGGTAGATAGCACCCGCACTGATTATGAGTCGATGAAGGCCCGCCTGCGCACCCAGGTTGAGCAGGGCAAGTGCACCGGCTGGGATGCCGTGGCGCAATATACCGCATGGTTTGAAGATTTTCACACCCACTTGTGCTATGCAGTGGGTGACGGTACTGGACATACCAAGCCGTATAACGATAGGTACTGGACACGCAAGCGTATCTATTATACTGATTGCATGGATGAGTACAACCCCGCGCCTGTGGCTTGCAAGGTTACCGACAAGACTTTCCTGATTCGTTTTCCGTCATGTTATGGAGATATCGATCTGGATTGGGTAAAAGGCTCAATCCAGGCTTATAAAGACTCAGGTTGCAGGAATCTGGTATTGGACATTAGAGGCAATAGCGGCGGTAGAGACACTTTCTTTAATCCCTATTGGGAATTGCTGTACGACCACGAGGGAGCGGTGCCTGGAGTTGAATATCGCAATTCTGCCGAGCACAGGTCTATGCTGTTCAAGGACCTGCAGGACAGTGGCCTGCCCCAAGAATTTACCGATGGCATTCAGGCCCTCACTCCGTTGATAAGTAGCATTGATTACATTCCACAAGGGCTAATCAGGGAATTGGTCACTGTTGTGAGCGATATTCAGGCCATGTCGATGCAAGACGTCATGGCGATTTTTGCAAGACTGGCCCAACCTGGGAATGATTACTCGCGGTTCAACATGCGCCTCGACCACGTCAGTGATGCCGTGGACAAGGCCGCCCTCATTATCGATAACAGCATCGCCAGTTCGGGCGAGATGATGGTCCGTTCAATCAAGGCCACAAGCAGCCGCACGACTGTCTATGGCCGCGACAACACATTGGGCTGTCTGGATTTCTCCAATTGCTATGAAGCAGAGATGCCCAACTGTCACATCCGTTTCACCTGCCCCATGACCCGCACCATTGGCCTCCCCGATACCGGTATCGACAACACCGGCATTGCCCCCGACGTGCGCATCTCCCTGCCGTTGCCCGCCCGCTTGACCGACAACATCGACGAGTGGACCATCTGGGTGGCAGAGCAACTGGAAAAGTAATCGACTCAATTTTCAGTGAAATCATGATTATCAAAAGAAGGAATGATATAGATGTTGACCCTGAAAGTTTTTTTAATGCCAATTCCGCTAAGAAAATGTATTTCACGAAAGATATGTAAAACTAATTCGTGAAATTCCCATTAGCCCCGCAGGGTTCGGGCCAACTGCTATATCATTGCCTCAAAAAATCATACTCTTGTTAACGTGGTTTAAAGCCATTCGATGATAAATTTTGCACTATTGCCGAGAAAAGCGTAACTTTGTAAAAAATTTTATCATCATGGCTATGCAACGCATGAATTGGGACCGATTGATTTCGGACAAAAGGCTGGGACTGGAACATTACCACGACGACAAGGGTGGGGGAGTCAGGAGCGACTTTGAGCGAGACTACGACCGCTTGGTCTTCTCGTCGCCCTTCCGCCGCTTGCAGAACAAGACACAGGTTTTCCCGTTGCCCGACAGTATCTTTGTGCACAACCGGCTGACCCACAGCCTGGAAGTGTCGAGCGTGGGCAAGTCGATGGCCCGCGAGGTGGCCATCCGACTCATGCCGCGCTACAAGGGCGAACCGTGGGTAGAGAAACTGCGCGACATCAGCGAGATCGTCGCGGCTGCGTGCCTGGCCCATGACTTGGGCAACCCGCCCTTCGGCCACTCGGGCGAGAAGACCATCGGAGCCTACTTCAGTGAGGGACGCGGACTTGAATTCAAGGACAAATTCACCGTCGAGCAGTGGAATGACCTCATCCACTTTGAGGGCAATGCCAACTCGTTCCGCACGCTTGTTCATCAGTTCAAGGGGCGCCGTCCTGGCGGCTTTGCCATGACCTACTCGACGCTGGCCTCCATCGTCAAGTATCCCTACTCATCGATGCATGCCGGCAAGAAGGGCAAGTTTGGCTACTTCACGACCGAGAAGGAGATATTTGAGCGCATCGCCACCGAGTTGGGTGTGCTTCGCCTCGAGGCGGACCGCTACTGCCGTCATCCGCTTGTCTATATTGTCGAGGCGGCCGACGACATCTGCTATCAGATTATGGACATCGAGGATGGCCACAAGTTGAAGATCATCGGCACCGACGAGACCATCGACCTGCTGCTGGGTTTCTTCACCCCAGAGCGCCAGGCCCACCTGCGTGAGCACATGGCCCGCGTGGCCGACCCCAACGAGAAGATTGCCTACCTGCGCTCGTGCATCGTCGGCCTGCTGGTCGAGCAGTGTGCAGCGGCATTTGATGCCCATGAGGACGAGATTATGGAGGGACGCTTTGAGGGTAGCCTCATCGATTGCATCGACCCCTTGCCCGCCAGTGCCTATCGGGCCTGCAGTGCCCTGGCCCATCAGCGGCTGTACCGTGCCGGTTATGTCGTCGATGTCGATCTGGCCGGCAACCGCATCATCAACCTGCTGCTGGAGAAACTCATCGAGGCTGTCATGCACCCCGAGCGCAACTATTCCCAGTTGCTGATGAACAAGTTCCCCCAGCAGTATGACGTGCATGCCCCGACACTCTTCGAGCAGGTGCAGGCCGTTCTCGACCACATCAGCGCGATGACCGACGTGTATGCCCTCAACCTCTACCGCCAACTCGACGGCATCTCCCTGCCAACCGTATAGCATGTTAAGTAAACCGTGGCACTGCCACGGTCCACAATCAACACAAAACCGAAAAACAATGGGACTGATAGACGATAAGAAACGTATTAACGAGATAGAACTGACCGAGGAGCGCGCCATCCTCGTGGGACTGATCACGCCCCAGCAGGGCGAGGCCAAGGCCCGTGAATACCTTGACGAACTCGAATTCCTGGCCGAGACGGCAGGTGCCACCACGGTGCACACCTTCCTGCAGCGCTGCGATGGCCCCAACAGCACCTCCTATGTCGGGAAAGGCAAACTGGAGGAGATCGTGGCCTATGTCGAGGAAAACGACATCAGCCTGGTCATCTTTGACGACGACCTCACCCCCAAGCAGGTCGCCTTTATCGAGAAGGCTGTCAGGGTCAAGACGCTCGACCGCACGAGCCTCATCCTGGACATCTTTGCCAAGCGGGCCCAGACCGCCAGCGCCAAGATGCAGGTCGAACTGGCCCAGTACCAGTACCTGCTACCTCGACTGGCAGGCATGTGGACCCACCTCGAGCGCCAGCGAGGCGGTATCGGCATGCGCGGCCCCGGTGAGACCCAGATCGAGACCGACCGCCGCATCGTCAAGACCAAAATCACCCTGCTCAAGGAGAAACTCGCCCAACTCGACAAGCAGAAGGTCACCCAGCGCAAGAACCGCGGCAAACTCACCCGCATCGCCCTCGTGGGCTATACCAACGTGGGCAAATCCACGCTGATGAACGTCCTGAGCAAGAGCGAGGTGTTTGCCGAGAACAAACTCTTTGCCACCCTCGACACCACCGTGCGCAAGGTGGTCATTGCCAACCTGCCCTTCCTGCTGACCGACACCGTCGGCTTCATCCGCAAGTTGCCCACCCACCTCGTGGAGTCCTTCAAGAGCACCCTCGACGAGGTGCGCGACAGCGACATCCTCGTCCATGTCGTGGATATCTCACATCCCCAGTTCGAGGAGCAGATCGAGGTCGTGAACCGCACCCTCCAGGAGGTGTGCGATGCCGGCGACAAGGAGATGATCATGGTGTTCAACAAGATTGACCAGTTCTCCTATGTCCCCAAGGATGAGGACGACCTCACGCCCCGCCTGCGCGAGAACATCCCCCTCGAGGAACTGCAGGAGACCTGGATGGCCCGCATGGGCGAGAACTGCGTCTTTATCAGCGCCAAGAAGCAGCACAACATCGACGCCCTCAAGCGCCTGCTCTACAACAAGGCCAAGGCTGTCCACACCGCCCGCTTCCCCTACAACGACTTCCTCTACCAGACCTACGACGACCTCGCCGCCGAGGAATAATGGTGATTGGGCTAATGGTTTTTAGGCTGTAATGATGTTATCAACGAGATTGGTACGATAATGTTTAAGTATATCTATTATCGGTTGTGCAAGCATCATGAGAAAGGGAAACGGTTCAATAAAAGTACATGGGCTGCTTCTAACTTTGCAGGTGTCATGCATTTCATGATGATTTGGCCATTAGCATTGATCTTTATAGCATTATTAACCTTGATATGTAGCAATCCGCTGGTATATCTACTCGCTTTTATCCCTCTTATCATCTGGAGCGAGTATCTGTCTGGCCGATTTGAGAAGAGGATGGAATCCTATAAGCCTCCTAAGCGTTATAAGGGGTTGAACCGCATATCGGTTGGTTGGTTCATTGTACCGCTATTCTTGTTGATACTCGTGTATTTTTTCTCGGTAATTGTGCTGATATTCAAAATTGTGCCTTCTTTTCTAGAGCGTTTAATGAATTTTTGATTTTTAATTTTTAATATTGTCCTTTTATGGCTAACCCGAAAAATAAAGAAGAATTGTTGGCGTCTATCACTGATGGATATGCCAAGTTGTGCGATCAGATCGCAAAAATGAGTGATGAAGAAAAGTTGGCGCCGTTTGACTTCACTGCCGACCCCAAGAAGTGCGGCGTGCGCTGGCAGTACGACCGCTGCCTGCGTGACTTGCTTATTCATCTCCACGAGTGGCAGGTGCTCATGCGCGAGTTCGTTAATAACATCCGCGAGGGCCATCCGCGGGATTATCTGCCCGATGAGTACCGTCGCAACTACCACGAGATGGACAAGATGCTGGTCGAGAAGCATCAAAGCACCCCACTGGCAGATGCCGACCGCCTCTTGAAGCAGACCCATGAAGAAATGCTGAACCTTGTCGGGAGTTTCAGCGAAGAAGAACTGTTCACCAAGGGCTACTACAAGAACACTTACACCACGACCATGGCGGCCTACTTTGTGAGCGTCACCACCAGCCCCTATGGCCAAGCGGTGAAACTCCTCAAGACCCACCAGAAGAATTGCCGCAAGTGAGCGTATAAAAGTCCTCCGGATCGCAGTAGCAAACTCCTAACTCCTAACTCCTAACTAAATCAGGGGTTGTAGTAGTCCTTGTTGTAGAAGTCGAGGAGTTCCTGCACGTGGCGGTAGGCCTCGGCGGCGGGGCCGTCGGGGTCGAGGTCCATCGACTCGAGATAACTGTTGAGTGCCAGGCGCACGTTGCCGTTCTGGCGGTAGGCGTTGCCGCGCAGGTAGTAGGCCATCGCCAGTTTCTCCTTGTCGGTATCCTTGCTGTCAATAATCTCGCTCACGGCCTGGAGGGCGGCTTGACCCTCACTGCGTGAGAGCATTTCCTTGATTTCCTGTATGGTTTTCATTTTCTTTGGTTTTTGTTGGGGCAAAATTACACCAACTTGATGAAAAAACATTAAATTTGCCCTAAAAATAGCGAAGATAGAACTATCTTTGCCACGAAATCAAGTCAAAATATGTTGGACGCTAATTCTCATATCGCATCGTTGGACCATGATGCCATCGTTACCTTGTTGGCAACGCCACCTGCCAGGGACCTGTATCGGCAGGCCGACCGTGTGCGACATGATGCCATTGGCGACGAGGTGCACCTGCGCGGACTCATCGAGTTCTCCAATATCTGCCGCAACGACTGCATGTATTGCGGCATTCGCCGCAGCAATCGTCACGTGCATCGTTACCGCATGACCGACGAGGAACTCGTTGAGACGGCTCGCCGTGCCGTGGCGCTTGGTTTCCAGACAATAGTGCTGCAGTCGGGCGAGGATATGCACTTTGACCAGGCGCGCCTGTGCCGCATCATCGAGCAGATTAAGCGTCACGACGTTGCACTCACGCTCAGCGTCGGCGAGCGAGACTATGCCGACTACAAGGCCTTCAAGGACGCCGGCGCCGACCGCTACCTGTTGCGCATCGAGACGACCGACCGTGACCTGTATCACCGCCTCAACCCCGGCATGAGTTGGCAGCATCGCCATGAGTGCCTGTTGATGATTAAGGAGTTGGGCTATGAATTGGGCTCGGGAATCATGGTGGGGCAGCCAGGACAGACGGTCACCTCGATAGCCGATGATTTGCTTTACCTCAAGGACATTGGCATCGACATGGCAGGCATCGGGCCATTCATCCCGCATCCCGATACCCCCTTGGCCCATGAGGCGGGTGGCTCGCTGGAACAGGCGCTGCGCACGATGGCTGTCATGCGGTTGCTCATGCCCGACATCAACATCCCCGCGACCACAGCGATGGAGAGCCTTCACCCCCAGGGACGCATCATGGCCCTGCAAGCGGGAGCCAACGTGGTCATGCCCAATGTGACCGAGGGTGAATACCGCCGCTTGTATGAACTCTATCCCGGCAAGGTGTGTGTCAACGACGCCCCAGTCCATTGCCGCAGCTGCATTGCCCTGAAAATTCAAGCCATTGGCCGCACCATCGGGCAAGGCCGCGGTGGCCATCGCTCCCACAAGAATAGTCAACCTCAATCAAAATGAATGATAACGAAATGAACCAGAAAATCGACAATCCCCAGGAGAACCAACGACTGGGACAACTCAAGAATCTCGTGATGCTCGCCGCTGCCGACGGGCACTTGACCGACTCGGAACTGGCCGTGCTGCTGGCCGTCGCCTCGCGCGAGAACATCACTCCCGAACAATTTGACAAGGTCGTTGACGACCCCGACAGCGTCAACATCACCCTGCCCGAGGACGAGGATACCAAACTGGCCTACCTGCGTGACATGGTGGCCCTGATGATGATTGATGGCGAACTCGAGGAGCAGGAACTGGCCATCTGCAAGATCTATGCCATGGCGCTGGGCTACCGCAGCAGCATCGTCGATGGCATGATTGCCGGTATCGTGGATAGCCTCGATGCTGGTGCCGAGTGATCTTGCCATGCCCAAATTCCTACTGTCATCGGTACTGGTGTTTTTCGTGTCGTGTTTCCCTCTCGCAAGCGTGGCACAAGACACGACCAGTGTCGATGTTGATGCCCTCGCCGAGGCCCTCAATGAGCAATGTCCAATCAACTATGATGATGATTGGAGCATCAACTCGTTCACGATGGTCGAGGACCGGTATGCCCTGGTGGACGTCATGTTGCCTGCCAACCTGTCGATGGTGCTAGGAATGTTGACGGGCGATGGATATAACGTGAAGCGGGTGTGGATCAAGCAATTGACCCAGTATGGCAAGCAGTGGAACGACTTTGTTGACGCCATGGTAGAGGCCGACCGCCGGGTTGTCGTCAACCTGCGCCCCGCAGGCAGCAAGGAAACCGCCCTCATCACCTTCATGCCAGCCGATTTCCAGCGATACTTTTCTTCCGAGAAATAACCCTTTCTCCCCAGCGGGCCTCACGCCAATGCCCTCTCTTTTTTTGCCAAAAAGTGAAATTATCACCGCAAAATGTGTAACACCCTGCATACAGGAATATTGTAATTTTGCAATCGTAATAACAACTTTATCAAACGATGTTAGCAATGAAAAGATTCAAATCCTGTATCGCAGCCGTTGTGGCCCTGCTCGCCATGAGTTGCACTGCCCATGCCAATCAATCATCAACCAATAATCAAAACGAAACCAGTATGGAAAAGAAAGGTAAAACTCTAGTCGTGTTTTTCTCGCATGCCGGAGAAAACTACAATGTGGGCAATATCGAGGTGGGTAACACCCGGGTGGTTGCCGATTACATCAGCGAAATGACGGGCGCCGACCAGTTTGAGATTGTGGCCGACAAGGTCTATGACATGCCCTACATGCAACTCATTGAGGTTGCCAAGCAAGAGGCCAACGACGGCGAACTCCCCCCGATGGTGGGCAAGTTGGAAAACTTGGACCAGTATGACACCGTCTTCATCGGCGGTCCCGTGTGGTGGGGCACCTATCCCCAGGTGATGTTCACCTTCTTCCGCGACTATGACTTGGGCGGCAAGACCATCATCCCCTTCACCACCCATGAGGGCAGCGGGCTGGCCAGTTGTGTCGAGGATGTGCGTGAGGCCTACCCCGGTGCCGACGTAAAGCCCGGCTTCGCCATCTACGGCCATGAGGTGCGCTCGGGCCGTAACAAGGTAGAAAAGTGGCTCAAGGGCTTGGGTTTTTGACCATGGGCCCCGTTGACGACAAGCAACAGTTGGCAGCCCTGTATGAACGCATGTACAAGGCCATGATTGCCAAGGATGGCACTGTCCTTGACGAGGTCCATGCCGATGACTTTGTGCTGGTGCACATGACCGGCATGCGCCAGAGTAAGGACGCCTATATCCGTTCCATCATGAACGGCACGCTCAACTACTACTCTGCTGTGACCGAGTCGATTGACATCACCGTCGATGGCTGTAAGGCCGTGATTACCGGCCACAGTAAGGTAGAGGCAGCGGTCTTTGGCGGCGGCCGTCACACTTGGCCCTTATCCCTGCGATTCGAGGCCCGCAAGAGGAATGGCCAATGGCGCTTGACCCACAGTCAAGCATCGACCTACTAGTAAACAGTTAACAATGAATAGTGAATAGATGTCATCCGCCCACTTGATCAGGCGATACATACTGTTCTTAAACTTTCGACTCAAATACAACAATGAAGACAATCAAGTTATCAAACGGCGTGGAAATGCCCTTGCTGGGCTATGGCGTGTTCCAGGTGTCACCCGAGGAGTGTGAGCGCTGCGTGAGCGACGCCATCGAGGTGGGCTACCGCCTCATCGATACCGCGCAAGCCTATTTCAACGAGGAGGGTGTGGGTAATGCTATCGTGAAGAGCGGCGTGCCCCGCAATGAACTGTTTATCACCACCAAAGTGTGGATTTCCAATGCGGGCGAGGAGCGTGCCGCCCGTTCCATCGACGAGTCGCTGCGCAAGTTGCAGACCGACTACATCGACCTGCTGCTCATTCATCAGCCCTATGGTGACTATTATGGCACCTATCGCGCAATGGAGAAAGCCCTCGAGCAGGGTAAGGTGCGCGCCATTGGCGTCTCCAACTTCCAGGCAGGCCGCTTTGTTGATTTAGCCCTCAAGGCCACCGTTAAGCCCATGGTCAATCAGTTGGAAACCAATGTGCTGTCGCAGCAGAACGACATCATGCCGTGGCTGGCCGAGTTTGGCACCAAGCAGATGGCCTGGGCCCCGCTGGGACAAGGACGCAACAACCTGTTTGCCGACCCGGTGCTGACCGAGATTGGCGCCCAGTATGGCAAAACCCCCGCTCAGGTGGCCCTGCGCTGGCTCACCCAGCGCGGCATCGTTGCCATCCCCAAGAGTACCCATCGCGAGCGCATGATCCAGAATCTGGACATCTTTGACTTCTCGCTCACGCCCGTTGACATCCAGCGCATTGCCCAGATGAACCTGACCGATGAGGGCAATGTCAATTTCAACGACCCCAACTTCATCAAGTACCTCATCGAGACCTACGGTTGATTCTCTGCATTGCAATAGAATCAACTTCCACAACTCAGGCAGTTTACTGCTCGTTCCGGGCATCTCGCTAAGTCGCTAAGCCGCTAAGGTTTTAATTATTAGATATTTATCCATTGGGAGAATCGCATGGATGAAGAAATAAATAATAAACCTTAGCGACTTTGCGGCCTAGCGTGTTTTTTGTGATGTCGTTTTTGTTGAAAAAATTTGGCACAATTCTTGCAAATGTCTAATTTAGCGACATTAAAACTCTAAAAATTGGATTTCAAGATGAAGAAGACAGTATTTGTGGGCCTTGTGGCAACCGCCCTGCTCTTGTCAAGTTGCCAGTCGATGGGTCAGTTCTATGGGGCTGCTACAGGAGCCTCATTGGGTGGTATGTTCGGTTCGGCCATCGGCGGCATTGCCGACGGCCCGCGTGGACATGACCTGGGCACCGTGGTTGGCATGGCTGTCGGCGGCATGATTGGCGCTGCGGCCTCGGCCCCCAAGACCGATGACGGCAACTACCGCTCGAGTGACTACTACTACGAGTATGGCACCGATGATTACCGCCAGAACAATGGCTATAGCCCTTACGCCAGCCTTGACATTGAGGAAATGCGCTTTGTTGACGAGAACAACAACCGTGCCCTCGATGCCGAGGAGCATGCCCGCCTGGTGTTCATCATCCGCAACACGGGCCGTGACTATGTCTATGACATCGCCCCGGTGATCACCGTCAGCGGAACCAAGGAAATCTACCTTTCGCCCACGGCCATCATCAAGGAGTTGGCCCCGGGCAAGGCCGTGCGCTACCAGAGCGAGGTTATCGCTACTAGGAAACTGAAGAACGGCAATGCCGACTTCTCGATTGGCTTCTCGGACGGAGACAAACTCTATACGGCCACATCTTTCCAACTGCGCACCCGCAAGCGTTGACCGCCTCGGTCATCAATGAATCACGGGGAACGGCAACCAATCGTTGCTGCTCCCCGTTTTTTGGGGGCTGAGGCTGTTGACGTTATGTGTATGCCAGCAGACCTGGCTACAGGATGATGCGCTGGGCATTGACTGGCTCATTGACAAACACGCTGGCCAGTGGTGAGAAATGGTCGGGATCCTCGGTCGTGAAGTATTGGCATGAGCCGCCCGTACTGCAGTGGCGCTCGATCTCGGGATGGCGTTGCAGGTAATCGGCCAGGCTGTCGGCCACGATGGGGCCCTGCTGGATGATGTTCACACCCCGAGGCCTGTACTGGTTGATCTTGTCGATGAGCAGGGGATAGTGTGTACAACCCAGGATGACCGTGTCGATGTCGGGACATTCGCTCATGAGCAGGTCAATGTCCTTCTTGACGAAGTAGTCGGCTCCGTCGCCACCGCTCTCGCGGTTCTCGACCAGCGGCACCCACATGGGGCAGGCATGGCCGTGAACCTTGTAGCCGGGATACATTCCCTCGATCTCGATGTTGTAACTGCGGCTGGCGATGGTGCCCGGCGTGCCGAAGACCCCGATGTGGCCCGTGCGGGTCAGTTCGCCCACTTTCTCGACAGTGGGCCTCACGACGCCCAGCACGCGGCGGTCGGGGGCCAGGGTGGGGAGGTCTTGCTGCTGGATGGTGCGCAGCGCCTCGGCCGAGGCCGTGTTACAGGCCAGGATGATGAGATGACAACCCTTGTCAAAAAGGTGTTTTACCGCTTGGAGTGTGAACTCATAGACCAGTTCGCGCGACCGTGTGCCATAGGGCGCCCGTGCGTTATCGCCCACAAACAGGTAATCATACTGCGGCAGTACCCGCCTGATGTCCCGCAGGATGGTCAATCCGCCAAAACCGGAGTCAAACACGCCGATGGGTGCCTGCTCGATATCGTTGCCTCGTGTCATTGTAGTCATAGTTGGTTAATTTGTCCGCAAAGGTAATCGATTTTCAGAAATTAATGTGTAACTTTGCAAGTTAAATGTGCTATTGTGGCAATGATGCAACGGTTCAAGAATTACAGCCTCAACCTGCGCGGTAGGCAGGTGACCATCGACCGACCCTGGGTGATGGGCATCGTCAATGTCACGCCCGACTCGTTCTACAGCGGCAGCCGTGTCGCCGACGATCGCACGCTTGTCGAGCGGGTGCGGCAGATGGTGGCCGACGGGGCTGACATCATCGATGTGGGTGCCTGCTCGACCCGACCTGGGAGTGGGCAGATTGACGCGCAGGAGGAAATGGCGCGGCTGCAATGGGCGCTGGCTGTGATTGGCCGCGAGATGCCCGGTGTCATCCTCTCGGTGGATACTTATCGCGCCGACGTGGCACGCCGGTGTGTCGAGCAATGGGGCGTCGATATCATCAACGATATCTCGGGCGGCACGATGGACAAGGCGATGTTCCCGACGATGGCTATGCTCAAGGTCCCCTACGTGCTGATGCACATGCGCGGCACGCCCGAGACGATGACCACAATGACCGACTATGGTGACGTCGCGGCCGACGTGCTGGACTGGCTGACCCGCCGCATCGATGAGTTGAGGCAGATGGGTGTCACCGATGTGATAGCCGACCCCGGATTTGGGTTCGCCAAGACGCTCGATCAGAATTATCAACTGCTGGCGCGCCTTGATGCTTTCCATGCCCTGGATGCCCCGTTGCTGGTGGGCGTTTCCCGCAAGCGCATGATTTACATGCCGCTGGGTTGCACGGCCGATGAAGCCCTCAACGGCACGACTGTCATCAACACCTTGGCCTTGGAGCGTGGAGCGCACATCCTGCGCGTGCATGACGTGCGTGCAGCGGCCGAGGCTGTGAAACTTGTTACCCTGGCTCGTGACAATGAGAACCGAACATAATATATTTTCATAATACGCTTATATCCGTCAAACCGCATGATATTACTTTCATCATCAATCTTTTCACTCTTCAGCATCAAGGATCTGCTCGATATCCTGCTGGTAGCGACATTGCTGTACTACCTGTACCGCACGATGAAGGACTCGGGTTCGCTCGACATCTTCGTCGGTGTGCTGGCCTTTGTGGTCGCGTGGGTGGTGATGTACAAGATGCTGGACATGCGCCTCATCGGCACCATCATGGACAAGTTCATCGACATCGGCCTGTTCATCCTCGTCATCCTTTTCCAGGACGAGATCAAGCGGTTCCTCACCGAGTTGGGATCGAGGCGAGGTCTCAAGATATTTGAGAAACTGTTCAAGAGCAAGAGTGAGATTGAGGACGAGAAAAAATGGATCATGCCGGTCGTGTATGCCTGCATGAACATGGCCAAGACCAAGACCGGCGCCCTGATTGTCGTGCAGCAGGCCATACCCCTGACCGACTATGAGCGCACGGGCGACATGATCAAGGCCGACATCAATTCGCGCCTCATCGAGAATATCTTCTTCAAGAACAGCCCCTTGCACGATGGGGCGCTCATCATCGGCGGCGGCAAGATTATGAGCGCAGGATGCATCCTGCCCGTCTCCCACGACACCAATATTCCTCGCTACTTGGGTCTGCGTCACCGCTCGGCCAAGGGCATAGCCCAGGCCACCGATGCCATTGCCATTGTCGTCAGCGAGGAGACCGGTCGCATTTCCTATGCCCACAAGGGAGAGTTGCACCTGAACCTGTCGAGTACCGACCTCGAGCACGCCCTGTCGGCCCTCGTCGACAACGAGTGAGATGGTCAGATGTCAGGATTGTGGTTAGCATTAAGCGATAGTAACTGTACTTAAAACTCAAAACTTAAAACTCAATGTTCGATATCGACGGAACACTGGTGAGTCTGGATTTGGTAGAGCGGTTCTTCTGTTGTGATCTGGATACATGCCTGGGTGCGTGCTGCATCGAAGGCGACTCGGGTGCACCGCTCACCGAGGAAGAGTATCAACATCTCAAGGAAGTGCTGCCCAAGGTGTGGGATGACCTGTTGCCTCAAGCCCAGCAGCAGATCACGGAACACGGCGTGGCCTATGTCGACGTCGAGGGCGAACTGGTCACTCAACTCGTGGGTGGAGCCAATTGCGTCTTCACCACCTATGAGCGCGGTGGCATGTGCCTGTGTGCCATCGAGAAGGCTTATCGGGAAGGCCGCATCAAGTGGCGCAAGCCCATCTCATGCTACCTCTATCCCGTGCGCATCAAGCGCTACCCGGGCTATGACGCCGTCAACTATGACCGGTGGAAAATCTGCAAGTGTGCCGAGGTGCTGGGCCGCCGCGAGAACATCCGCCTCTACCAGTTCCTCAAGCAGCCCCTCATCGACCGCTACGGCCAGCAATGGTACGACACGCTGGTGGCCAACTGCGAACTCTACATCAAGGAATACCTCTCCTGACGCACCCCTCCCGATTATAGCACAAAAAGAAAAAAATGCGATTTTTTATTGCCATGTCGGGAAAATGTACTACCTTTGTGCCGCTTTTCGTAATCTCTGACAAGAAAAAGTGTGGCTTGTGTATATTACGAAGTGATTATTAACGCATTAATAGATATAATAATGGACTTGATTAAAGTTGCAGAACAAGCATTTGCTACAAACAAGCAGCACCCGCAGTTTTTCCCGGGTGACACGATCACGGTAGCATACCGCATCAAGGAGGGTAACAAGGAGCGTATCCAGCAGTACCGTGGTGTGGTGATTAAGATCACTGGCGAGGGTGAGAAGAAGCGTTTCACCGTTCGCAAGATTAGTGACAACATCGGTGTTGAGCGCATTTTCCCGCTCGAGTCTCCGTTTATCGACAGCATCGTTATCAACAAGCATGGTAAGGTGCGTCGCGCCAAGTTGTATTACCTGCGTGGTCTCACCGGTAAGAAGGCTCGCATCAAGGAGCGCCGTATCATCAAGAAGGAAGAGGCATAATATCAGCGTCTTTCTTTCTATACCAAGTCATTATGGACCGAGGCACACATTACTGCTGCCCCGGTCCAATCTTTTTCTCTGAATCACGATGAATGAGAATCAACAGAAGGTGGACAACACTAGGCGTGGCGCTGCCAGGCGCGCGCTGGATTCAGTCAAGCGGTGGCTGAGCCGCTTGTCGTTCCGCACGGGTGTCATTGTGCTGGCCATGTGTGTGCCGTGCTATATCTTCTCGTTTGCCCAGATGGCATTGCCCATCAGCGACGGGGCCAAGGCAGCGCTATGGGTCATCTTCTTCGGCCTGGCCAAGACATTCCAGTATGGCGGACTCACCATCCTGGGCGTGGAGGGCTGGAAACGCTTGAAAAGCCGCTTTGTCAAGAAATAATATTGTAACCTAAAAAATAGCCTGGTAGTTGTTGCCTATTTATAAATAATGTGTAACTTTGGGGCACAGAGGAAGCCGAAACGCTTGAAAGGGAGTAGGCGATGAACCCAATAATCAAGTACAGGATCAACATGGATGAAGAAATGAAGAATGCCGAACAGGCAAAAAACGAGGCTACCAATATCTTTGACGAATTGAAGGGCATGCTCGGTGACGCCGCCAATGACGGTGCCGACATGATGGATAAACTTAAAGGGCTGTTCGAAGGCAAGGAGGGTGACCCCAGTATCTTTGATAAGGCCAAGGAAATGTTCGAGGGCAAGGAAGGTGAAGCCGGTCTGATGGATCAACTCAAGGAGATGATCGACAAGGGCACAACCGCTGCCGGCGAGATGAGCCAGGACTTCCTGGAGAAAGCCAAGGTGATGTTTGAGACCAAGGAGGGTGAACCCAGTCTGCTGGATAAGGCTAAAGAAATGTTTGGCGAGGGTGCCGCCGCTGCTGGCGAGATGATGGACAAGGCCAAGGACTTTGTGGAGCAAGGAAAGGCTGCCGCTGGTGAGGTCGCTCAGGACCTGGGCCAGAAGGCCAAGGAAGCCTTTGAGCCCAAGGAAGGCGAGGAAAATGTCCTCGATAAGGCTAAGGACGCCCTCGATGACGCCGCCAAGGCTGCCGATGGCGTGATGGACAAGGTGCAGGATTTCCTGAAGAACGCCTTCGGCCCCAAGGACGAGGGACAGGCTTGATCGCCTCCCTTACCGGAATAAACAACAAATAACGCGAATCCAGCGAGACATGGCCGATGCCATTCGCTGGATTCGCGTTATTTGTTAGGGATTGATATAGCGCAGTTGGCCCAAAAGTTTTTTAACGCTAATTTCGCTATAAAAACGTATCTAATGAAAAAAACTAATTAATTCGTGAAAT
>Ga0310695_10004333_pt1 | contig 26363 bp, 26 predicted proteins | sample RumenRJG_04DNA_FD_203882 | JGI IMG/M metagenome (GOLD analysis project Ga0310695, IMG submission 203882) | Bovine rumen microbial communities from Lethbridge, Alberta, Canada - RJG_04 (v2) (version 2) | ecosystem: Host-associated > Mammals > Digestive system > Stomach > Rumen | place: Canada... | reverse complement strand
TCAAAACAAGCATAAAAAAATAAAAAAAGAAACCAGCACCCATTATAATGTAGTATACCCTTCCCTTACAGTGCAATTCATCCCCAACCTAAGAGGTCGGGGTGTTCTTGCAAAAATATGATAAAATTCTTCAAAAATCGTGAATAAGGTTTAAGAGAATTAATAGCATGATTAATATTATATTTTAATAGTGAATCAATTTTTTAATTGATTTACTAAAATATTTTTAAAAATTAGAAGTTATCCAAACATTCTTCTTTTAAGAAAAATGCATCTTCATTATCCGGATTTCTAAGCAATACTTTATTAAAACTATCAACAGCTTCTTCAAACTTACCAAGTTCCATTAAAACTACACCTTTATTTAATAAAAAGTCTATGTTATTTTTTTCTAAAGAAATAGCTGTATTAAAGCATTCCAATGCTTCATCAAGTTTACCTAAATCAATATAAGCATTACCCATCCTATTAATTGCATCAGCATCCATTTCAGAATCATCCAAACAAACTTCAACAGCCCTGTCAAAGGATTCTATTGCTTCTTCCAAACGACCCATATCTGTTAGAAGGTTTCCTCTTGAATTCCAAACTTCAGGATTTTCACTATCAATAACAATAAGCTTATCATAAACCCTTAAAGCCTTATCATATTCACCCAATATTTCTAAAATAAATCCTCTCCAATACAAAACAATAGGGCTGCTTGGAGAATAATTATAAGCGATTGTACTTGATTTTAGTGCACCTTCCAAATCACCGGCATTTAAAAGAGCAATAGCCTTATTGTTTAAAATATATACATTATCCGGTTCAATATCCAATGCCTTATCATAGCATTCAATAGCTTCATCAAATTCGCCCAGTCTTGAAAGATTATCCCCCTGTTTATTTAAAAGATAAACATCATAAGGGTCGATTCTTAAAGCCGCATCATAGCACATTGTGGATTTGTCAAACTTACCGCTGTCAAAAAGAATATCGGCACGTTTAGTTATCATTGATTTTTCATCAATCTTATCTCCTTTCCAATCATCAATGTCTAACTTTTTAAAATAGATAATCTGAAATTTATCAGAATTATCGACTCTACCACCATACATCTTTTTGAATTCTTTCAGCATTTCTTTAGAGTCTTTAAATCCTTCTTCACGTGCAACATCATCATTATCAATAATATCTTCAAAAGCAATATCTTCAACATCGGTGACAATAGCTTCAAAAATCTTCATTTTTTCTTTTGAAACTAAATTCCAGTAACAATATAATCTGTCACCTTTTTTAAGAGGAGTTTTCCAAAGTTTACGAATAGTTCTTCTTTTTTTACCTGTTATTACATCTATATCATTACTGGAAAATGATAAAATCGGCATTATTTTTGGACCTCCTTTAAATTCTACTCAATAACTTGTTCTCCAAATTCTGCGGTTTTAACCTTAACAATACCATCAAACAATGGCTTTATATCATGAGCTAACTTAACCAAATCATGAGGATTTGGAACATCCACTTTTTCCAAAGCAGGGTCTAAAACATTTTTATTTCTAAATTGCTGTATTGTATAAATATCTCCTTCAACATCATTGACAAGATTATGAATGTCTTTTTTAGTGTGAAGTGTTGGAACATAAGTCGTTCTAAGTTCCAAATGAACATTTGGATTATTGTTTAAGAGTTTCATTGATTTTTTTACTTGTGAACCAACATTGGATCCTGTGACTTTCCTATACTTTTCGAAAGGCGCTTTAATATCCAGAGATACGAAATCCAATAATTCCAATTCGAGCAATTTTTTAATTTTTTCCGGATAAATACCGCTAGTATCAAGTTTAGTTTTAAGATTAACACTTTTAACATAGGTAAATATCTCCATTATTGCATCCAATTGCATCAGCGGTTCTCCACCAGATATTACTACCGCATCAATAAAATCTGAAGCATTATCAATTTCTGATTTAATTTCTTCAAAAGTTTTTTGAGTATCATCTTCCAATAATTCTACATTATGGCAATATCTACATGCTAGAGGGCATTTAGACATGAAAATAACTAGGGACATATTCCCATGAAATTCAACTGAAGATATTAAAGTTCCGCCCACATACATTAATCTACTACCTCATGAACAATTTCAATGAATTTTTTATTTTCTTCCATTGTGCAAATACTGATTCTTATCCAATATTCATCTAAACCTTTAAATGAAGTGCAGTCACGTACAATTATACCTTTTTTCATAAATTCCCTAGTAATTTCTGCTGCAGTGAATCCCGTATCTTTAATTCCGATTAAAATAAAATTAGATTTGGATGGGAATACATTAAGTGAATCAATTTTAGATAACTCATCAATCAAATAATCCCTGCTTTCGATTCCATCCTTAATTGATTTATCGATGTAGGATTTATCTTTAAAAGTATTAACTGCTGCAACAAAAGATAATCTAGTTAGAGAAAATACTGGTTTAATTCTATGCATATATTCAATAATTTCTTCACATGAAAGACCATAACCAATACGCATCCCTGCAAGACCCAGAACTTTAGACATTGTCCTAATAATGAAAATATTAGTATATTCATTAATCAAGTCCTTATTTGTAACTTCTGAATACTCAAAGTAGGCTTCATCAATAACAATTAAAATATCCGGATTGTTACTGGCTATTTTAATCAAATCATTTTTATCAATTAAAGTGCCGGTAGGATTATTTGGACTGCATAAAAATATCATTTTAGTTTTTGAAGTTATTTTATCAAAAATTGAATCGACATCTAAAACATTATTTTTTAAATCCCATCTAGCATAAACCGGGCTAGCACCATACTGTTTTAATAGATATTCATAATACATATATGACGGTAAAGGCACTATAAATTCATCACCCGGTTCAATGAATGTTTTTGCTAAAACATCAATGATTTCATCAGCACCATCTCCCCCAATGATGACTTGTGAATCCTTAACATCAGAATATTCGGCAGCAAGGTGAACCAGTTCTTTAAGTTGGGATTCAGGATATCTATTAATTGAATTTAATTCTTTTTTAATAGCTTCAATAGCTTTTGGAGAAGGACCCCATGGATTTTCATTAGATCCTAACTTAATAATATCTTCCTTTTTCAATCCAAATTCTTCAGCTATTTCATCTTGTGATCTTCCTGGGACATATGAATCCATATCACTAACAATTTGTCTTGGTTTCATGGTTTAATCTTCCTTATACTGTTTAGAAAGTTTAACATAATTATCGGCATTGATTTGGATATGTTGAATCTGTTCTGGAGAGACTTCTTTAATTAATTTAGCCGGAACCCCTAAAATTAAACTATTTTCCGGAAATTCTTTTCCCTCACTTACAACAGCACCTGCACCTACAATTGAATTTTTACCAATTTTAGCACCATTTAAAACTGTTGCATTCATCCCAATCAGAACATTATCCTCCAATGTACATCCATGGATAACTGCACCATGTCCAACAGACACATTGTCTTTAATAACAACAGGAAAATCTTTAGAACAATGAACAACACAATTATCTTGTACATTAGAATTATTTCCTATTTTAATTGGGGCAGTATCGCCTCTTAGGACAGCACCATGCCAAATAGAAACATTTTCACCAAGTTCAACATCACCAAGTACTTGAGCACCAGGGCATATTACAATAGAGTCTTTTTTATTTTCCATAATATCACTAGTCTTTCTTATCTTTATCTTTATCTTGAACAATATGAGTTTGTTTTAATAATACTCTAGTATTAGATGGTAAATCTTCATATAATAAAACATTTGAACCAATAGTTGAGTTTGAACCGATTTTTACACCCGGAGAGAAACTGGAATTAATACCTGTTTTTACAGAGTCTCCAATAATGGCTCCAAGTTTACGTCTTCCACTATCTTCCATCGAATCCTTAATTTTTGTCTTAATATTCGCATTATCAAAACGTAAATTAGCTAAGTTAGTTCCTGCTGCAATATTACAATTAGATCCAATTACAGAGTCCCCAACATAACTTAAATGACTTACATTAGTATTTTCCATAATAATTGAGTTTTTAATTTCAACCGCATTACCAACATGGACATTATCCCCAAGGTAACTATTGCCACGAATATAACAATTCGGACCTACATCACAGTTTTTACCGATGTAAACATTACCTTCGATGTAAACTCCAGCTTTAATAACACTTCCTTCACCCAAATAAACTTCACCATGGAGATGAGCTCCGTTTTCAACTTTACCTTTAATTTGAGTTTTTAAATTACCAATCAATTCTTCATTTACTTCAATAAGTTCCCATGGCCTTCCAACATCAATCCAATCTTTATCAGTTTTATGACCAATGACTTTTTTGCCTTCAGCAATCTGAATACTAACAGAATCAGTAATTTCATATTCTCCCCTTTCAGATATTTCTGTTTTCTCGATTTTTCCAAAAATATCCTTGTTGAAAACATAAATTCCAGTATTAACTAAATTACTTGGAGCTTCTTCTCTTTTAGGCTTTTCAACAATATTTTTGATGTTATTGTCTTCTATTTCAACAACACCAAAAGCAGAGGGATCTTCTACTTCTGTTAAAACCATTAGTGTATCCGGTTTTAAATAGTTATATTTTTTAATTATTTCTTCAATAATCTCATCATCAAGTATAATATCGCCATTTAAAACAATTAAACTATCTTCAATGAAATCTTCACCATAAGAAATAGCATTAGCTGTTCCAAGAAAATTTTTTTGAGTTTTATAAGTGATATTTACACCAAAATCAGAACCATCACCAAAATAGTCTTTTACAATTTCTTCTTTATATCTTACAATTAATAAAATATCTTTAATACCATTATTTTTTAATGATTCTATGTTATATTGAATAATTGGCTTACCGGCGACAGGCAACATGGTTTTAGGTTTTGTAAGTGTTAATGGCCTCATCCGTGAACCTTCACCAGCACTTAGAATTATTGCTTTCAATTTTATTACCCCATTTAATTTAAAAATTATTGTACAATATTATGTTTTTTCTAATATATTAATTTATTAAGTGAGGACATAATGGAATATTATGGATTGGAAAATCAATGCATTATTTTAATTTTAGAATCAATAATTTAAGTAGTATCTATGAATATATCCATTTACTAAAAGCTATTTTGAATTTAAGTATTTGGAGTGGATAAATAACAAAATTAGTTAAAGAGTATGTACATGAAGTAAGGATTTTTTTAAAAATGAGTTTCGATATTAGGTTAATGATTAAAAATATTAAAAAAAAGAGGGTTAAAAAACAAAAATAAAAATCATAGATTTTTTGAATAAGGAATAATAAATATAACATTAGTTATCTAGAAGAAATGTATAAAATTTCATACATTATAATTAAATAAGTAATTTTAAATATAAGTATCAATACAATTAAAATTATATTGGCAATGCTGATAAAAAAATAAGGAGATAATAAAATGACTATATATGTTTGTTTACACTGCGAATACAGATTTGATACAGAAAAAGGAGATCCTGCATACAATATTCCTGCTGGAGCAACACCTGCAGACATGCCTGATGACTGGGTATGCCCGGAATGTGCAGCATTAGGTATTGAAGCATTTATTGCAGAAGAAGAATAATCTTCTTCAATTTTTATTTTTTCATTTTAAACAGATATAACAAAAACATCAAAGCCGCCACCAGAATAAATTGAATGTATTAAGACATACATTTAAGTTTTATTTCTAAAAACAATTAAAAAGAAGAGTTATTTTTAAAAAAGTATATAAAGAACTTAAAATAAAAAAATCAATAATTAACTAAAAAGGAGGAACTCATATGGCAAATGGAATTCTTGCAGCTATATTATCATTCATTATCCCAGGATTAGGACAGGCTTATGCTGGAGATATTAAAAAAGGCATAATATTCTTTATAGCAGCTATTTTAATAATATTTATAGCTACATTTGTATTTAGAATGTGGATTATTTACATTTTAAGCCTTATTATCTCATTATATGCTGCATACGACGCATATCAAATGACTGCATAACACTTGAGAATGGGATTTTCCCATTCCCTAAAATTTTAAAAAACAACATCATAATATTAAATAGCTCTTTTTAAAGTATCTGAACCGAAATTTCTACAGATTAAAAAAAATAGTTTAAAGATGATAGAATCATCTTATATATTGTCATTAATTAGTCTTTTACAGGATTTTTTAATCTCATCTGCTCTTTTTGCATCGCGAGACTCCAAAGTGATTCTGACATAGTCTTCAGTTCCGGAAGGCCTTACCAAAAGCCAGCTGTCGTCACTGAATGTTAATCTGACCCCATCAATAGAGTTAATATCTTTAATATCATCGAATTCTGCTTTAAGCAGCTCTTCCATATTTTCCATTACCTTAATTTTTGCTTCTTTTGAGCAGGTAATTTTTTCACGGATATTCGGGTAAGAGGGAATTTCTAAAAGCAATTCGGATAATTTTCCTTTTTTGGATACTAATTCCGCCATTCTAAGACCGGACAATATTCCGTCAGGACACATGCAGAAATCAGGATGAAGCCATGTTCCGGACGGCTCTCCGCCAAATGCTGCATTTTTTTCAATGATGACTTCAGCCACATTAACATCCCCTACAGGAGTTCTGAATACTTTACCGCTGACTGATTCATCCATACATAATCCCGCATCAACAGTGGTTACAACATCCCCATCAAATTCTTTGGATATTAAAGCTAAAAGTGAATCGAATGGTGAAATATTACCATTTTCATCAACCGTTATCATACGGTCCGCATCACCGTCATGAGCAATACCCAAGTCTGCTCCAACAGCCACAACAGTTTTCATTAAGTTGCCCAGGTTTTCGGCATTTGGTTCAGGGTTTCTTCCAGGGAAAAATCCGTCCGGCTGGGAGTTAAGGGTTGTAACTTGACATCCCGCTTTTCTAAATACTAAAGGTGATATTTCGCTTCCCGCACCTGATGCACAATCAATAACAACTTTTAAGCCAGGTTCTATTTCAACCATATCAACCAAATCGTCTACATATTGGCCTTTAATTTCTTCATTAAAAGATATGGATCCAATTTTATCCCAATTTACTGATTCATATAATTTATTATTGTAAATATTTTCAATTTCGGATTCTTGGGCGGACGTATAAGCCATTCCATTTTTATTCCAAAGTTTAATACCGTTATATGGGGAAGGATTGTGTGATGCTGTAAGCATTACTCCCGCATCGGCATCTAGTTTTTCGCTAGCATAACCAACTAATGGAGTTGGAACCATACCAATTTTAACTACATCCACACCGCTTTCAAGTAAACCTGCACAAATAGCCTGATCTAACATTTCATTAGTAGTTCTTGTATCAAAACCTATAACAACTTTCCCTGAATTTCCAAGATAGGTTGCTAAGGATTTTCCTACATTCAATGCAAGTTCACAGGTTACTTCAGAGCCTATTTTTCCTCTTATTCCTGATGTTCCAAATAGCTTTCCTGATGCCATTCAAATCACCTAGGCTCCAAATTTGTGGGCATAGTTCATTAAATCCATCATGATGTTCATTACATCAGACCCTCGGATTCTGTTAAGTCCGCCTTTTGCACAGGCAACTTCTGAAAATTCACATACATCATCAACTCTTACTTCAGGACCTCTGATTAATACAGGTACCGGATCACCAGAATGATTTAAAACTGATATTGGAGTTGAATGGTCAGCTGTTAGGAAAATATAAACATCTTCAAGCTTTATCAATTCACTCATTACGACTTCATCAACTTTTTCAATGAACTCTTTTTTCTCCTTAATCTGTCCGTCATGTCCTGCTTCATCAGCACCATCGATATTAATTAAGAAAAAGTCATGGTCTGAGTTTTTAACCTCATCAAGAATTGTATCACGAATATTATCCAGATTAGTGTCGATTCCACCAGTCACATCTTCCATTTCAATAATATCCATTCCGGCAAATCTGCCGATTCCCATAATAAGACCTGTTTCGGCAATACATGCAGAGTTGACTTCATATTTTTCATTTAAAGAATCGACAACCGGCACTTCTCCAGCACCGCGAGGAATTATAATATTTGCCGGAGGCTTGCCTTCCTCAATTCTTTTTACATTTACAGGATGGTCTTTAATCATTTCATATGATTTATTAACTAATTGATTTAAAATATCGGCAGTTTTTGCAGCTTCTTTTGATTCATCCAAAGCTTTAACTTCTTTAGGTTTATTTCCTTCAACCTTAGGATCAGCATCACTTACCTTATCAGATAAGCCTTCGCCTCTTAAAACCAAAACCGCTCTGTGACCTGTTGACTCTTTAAAAATGATTTTAACATCAGGATAATCATCCAAAACCATTGTATTTAATACTTCAACTATGTCTTTGGTTCCTTCTTTGATTCTTCCAGCACGCCTGTCTGTAACGATTAAATTTTCATCTGCAGTTGAAAAATTACATCTGAATGCAATATCTCCCGGCAAAACATCTACACCAACACCATTTGCTTCAAATGGGCCTCTTCCGGTATAAACTTCATATGGATTATAACCTAAAATAGATAAATGTGCTGTATCACTGCCGGGGATAATTCCCGGAGCTATTGAATCCATAATACCAGTAATTCCCTCACAAGCCATTTTATCCATATTTGGAGTATTTGCAGCCTGAAGAGGGGTTTGATTATTAAGTTCTTTAATAGGACGGTCTCCCATACCATCCATAATTAATACAATTCCCTTCATCATATCACCTTATATAAAAATTATACATTAATAAATTTATATTTTGATAGTTATATAATTAATCTAAAAAATCTTAAAAATGAAAAATATAAATTATAGATTATCTAAATTAATGGTTTTATCAGCGAAATCTATATATGTTTCATCAGGAGTTAAAATTATTGCAGTTTTACCTTCAGTTATTCTTTTTAATTTAGAAACTGACAGATAATTAGGATAATCCAAAATTAATATTTTAGGATCTGCAAATAATGCTCTTGCAACACAAATTAACTTGCCCTCACCGCTGCTGAAATTCTGAAAATCATTTGATAATTTTGTATCATATTTATCCGGATATTTTTCAATCAAATCATCAATACCAACCAATTTGCAGGTTTCAATAACATCATCCAATTGGGCATCACTTTTAGAATAGGATACATTATCGCGAACACTTCCACTTACAATCCAATCATCATGAAGTGAAACACCGAAAATACTTCTATATGAATTTAAATCAAACTGAGAAATATCTTCACCATCCAAAAGGATTTTTCCATTATCCGCTTCATTAAATAAAAGCAATAAATCAATCAAATCATCCTTGTTTTCACCAACAAGATTTATAATTTCCCCGGATTGGATTTTTAAATTTAATTTTGTAATATTCTTATAGGAAATGTCTTTAAATTCCACATCTCCTGCAACATCATCTTTATTTAAAAGAATTGCATTTTGATTAATGGTCTCAGGAAGTTCTAAAATCTCTAAAACCCTACTAAAACTTGAAAATGCTATTCTAACAGTATTTAATGTTGAATTTAAAGATAAAAATGGTTTTTTAAACAATTGGAAATATAAAGCAAAAGTGGAAAATTCACCAAGAGACAGCGTGCCTTTAACCACCATATACCCCGCAACCAGGTATATTAATAATTGTACAGCAGAGGTTAACAGTGAAGATAACGGACTGGTAATATCAGAATAAAAACGGGATTTAAGGAAAACAACCTTTTGTTCCTCACTTAAAAATTTAAAATGTTTTTTTAAGAAGTTAATCGCATTAAGTGAATTAATACTAAAACGATTAGGTAAAAGAGTACCTATAACACCCATTTGTTGGCCCAAAACATCCTGATAAGATTTATAATTATCCATTGTTTTTTTATGTGCAATATATGTGAGTATTAAATAAAATGGTATAACACAAATAAAAATAAGACTTAACTGGGCATTAAATCTTATAGCTGCTATAATGACAAATATTATAATAAATAAGTCTGATAAGAAAAGTGTTACACTTTTACTTACAAAAGATTTGATATTTGCAACATCATTATTTAATCTTGCCAACACATTACCGGAATATTCTTGATTCAAAGCATTGGGAGAGAGATGAATTAATTTATCATTTAATGCAGATTTAAGATTGGCGGCAGTTCTTTCACTCAATTTAGCCATTATCCTACTTATAGGAATTTTAAGTGCATATGCCGCAACATAAAGAAGGGTTACTTCAACCAATTCATCAAAAGACTCATGAATATAAACTTCTTTATCAAAAATATAAAAATCAAGAACAGAATTAACTACTTTACCCAACAACTTAGGAGCCTGAACAAAAATATAAACAGATATTATTGTCAGAATGATTGCAAGAATAATCTGATACTTGAATTGTGAAAGGAATTCCCAAAATTTTTTTAATAAAATTTTTGTTGGATACTTATTAACCAATATTATTTCCCTCCAGAATAATTTATTAAGCTTTTATAAGTTTCACAATTTTTAATCAAATAATCATGATTTCCATGATCAACAATTGATGCATTTTTCATAACAATAATATTGTCCATATCCTGATAATCTTCAAAAGCATTATCTATAAAAATAATGATTTTATCAGAAAGTCTTTTTTTAATATTTTCTTTAATAATCTTTTTTGAGGCGGACTCGATTTGTGAAAAAGAATTGTCAAAAATATATATTTCACAATCATGAGCCAATGCTCTTGAAATAGATAATCTTTGTTTGAAATCAGAAGACAAGTTATTGCCCTCCTCATTGACTTCAAAAGATAAATCTTTTGTAAATAATGCATCTCTACATGCGCTGATTACAACATCCCGAGTAATTGACTCATCACCTAATCGAACATTTTCAAAAACATTATCCTTTAATAAAAATAGATTATCGGATATTAAACAGATTTTTTCATCCCAACTTTCTGATTGAACATTTTCGCCATTAATTAAAATACTGCCTGAATTGATTTTATAAGTGCCGATTAAAGAATAAATTAAACTTGTTTTACCTGCACCCACCGGTCCAACAATCAAATTTTTTGAATTTTGGGGAATTTTAAAAGAAATATCTGATAAAATCTCCCTATCGGAAATATTGACAGAAACATTATTAAATTCAATTCCTTTAAAATCACTTTCTTTTTTATTTGAATGAGTAGGAGTACGTTCTAAAGCTAAAACCTCTTCAATACGTGTAGCTGAAGTGTAAGCTAGCGAATAAATATCAATAAAAGGATTAATAGCATTTATATGATTAATTAAATATAAAAGATAGAGCAATGCTAAAAAGACCTCAACTGCCAATTTTTTATTTGAATCAAATATGAAAAGAGCCCATAACATGAATAAAATAACTGCAATATGCATTACAATCAGAAAAACATAAGGAAAGTTTAATGAATTCTGGAATTTGTAACCTTCATTATAGGCATTATCTGCTGCTTTTTTAAATGTATCACTGGAATACTTTTCTTTTGAAAATAATTTAATTGTTTTTAGGCCCACAATATTATCCCTAAATAAATTATTTAATTTTCCATTAAGTTTTTTAACTTTAAAATAGGTATTTGCTGATTGATTTAATTTTAAAATGAATAAAAAACCATAAATAAATAAAAAAATAGTAAATGCAAAAGCAAAGAGTAAATTCATATCAATTAAAGAATATATAACCCATACCGCAGCTACGAAAAGCAATAAAATCCTCCTTAAAAAAACTAAAACAAAAGACTGTTCTGTATCAACACCCCGAATAAGTCTAGTCATCAATCCCGAAAAATTAATTTTACTATATTCATCAACAGTATTAATATTCATAACTATTGAAAAAAGTTTTTCTTTTAAATTCAAAGCGAAATTTGATGAAATAGAAGTGGACAGATATGAAATAAACAGCGTGGAAATTATAGAACAAAAGATAGCCATAATAACTTCATCAATCATTGAAAAAGTATCCTCATAAAGCCCTGATTTAATACAAGTCAAAATCAAAGGAATTATTTCAATAACATACAATTGAGCACCTACATCAATAATCGTCAATATAATAATTAAAAATATTCCTTTCCAATGATTTCTAAAAAGAATTCTTAATAAAGCTTTCATATCAACACAGCCCGATTAAATAAGCAATATTCCAACAACAGCCTCTGTGATTGTTGAATTAAGTTAACTTACCCATTGGTCAACATGTTTGCTCTTTCAAATGTTGCTCTAGAAAACTATCCATAAAACAACCCACAGTACAGGATATCACAGAAACCAGAATAGCATATATTCTTACATTATTTAGATAAAATATACTTTAATAACTTTATTTTTCAATGTTTATATAATTTAATGTTTATAATTTTCAAAAAAAAGTATGGTTGAATTACAGATCATCTAAATTAATAGTTTTATCGGCGAAATCTATGCATATTTCATCCGGAGTTAAAATTATTGAAGTTTTGCCTTCACATATAGTTTTTAATTTTTCAACAGACAAATAATTAGGATAATTTAAAATTAATATTTTAGGATTTGAAATTAATACCCTTGCAACACAGATTAACTTTCCTTCGCCATCGCTGAAATTATGGTAATCATCTATTAAATAACTATCATATCCATCGGGGGATTTTTCAATCAATTCATGAACTCCAAGGAATTTGCAGGTTTCAACAATTTCCTCCATTTCTGCATCCACATTGCCATATGAAAGATTGTCAAAAACAGTAGCAGTCACAATACAATCGTCTTCCAGTGAAACACCAAAGATACGCCTATATGAATTTAAACTGTAGCCAGAAATATCCTCACCATCAAGAAGGATTTTACCATTATCCGGTTTATTAAATAAAAGCAGCAAATCAATCAGACAATCTTTCATTTCACCAACAAGGTTTATAGTCTCACCATGTTGGATTTTAAAATTGAAATTTGAAATATTATTATAGGAAACATCCCTGAATTCAATTTCGCCAACAACACGATCCTTATCCAAAACAATTGAATTAGAGTTGTCATCATCAGGAAGTTCAAGAATCTCCAAAACCCGATTAAGACTTGAAAATCCAATTCTAACAGAATTGAATGTATTTGTTAAGGATAAAAACGGTTTTTTAAACAATTGAAGATATAAAACAAATGCAGAAAACTCTCCAAGAGATATTGTGCCTTCAATTACCATATATCCTGCAACTACATACAATAACACTTGAATAATATATGTTAAAAGCCAGGCAATTGGATTGGTAATATCAGAATAAAGGCGAGATTTGATAAAAGCCTCTTTTTGTTTGGAAATTAGTGATTCGAAATAATTATTTAAGAATCCAACCGAATTAAATAGATTCATGATGAATCTGTTTGGTAAAAAGACACCAATGACACCCATTTGATAACCGGAAATGTCCTGATATGATTTATAATTATCCACTGTTATTTTATGAACAATATATATTATTATAAAATAAACCGGCAAAACACTTATGAAAATCAGACTTAACTGAGCATCCATTGATATTGCTGCCAATATAACAGCAATAATCATGAAAAAGTCAGACAAAAAGACTGTAACAGCATCATATACAAAAGACCTGACATTTACAACATCATTGTTTATTCTGGCCAAAAGATTGCCTGAAAATTCCCGATTAAAAGAATTAAGAGACACATTATTTAACTTTTCGTTCAATGAGTATTTGAGATTGGCCGTTATTTTTTCACATACTTTAGCCATTATCTGGACTACAGCGATTTTAAGCGAATATCCAAAAATATAAATAATGGATATTAAAATCAATTCATCAAAAGATTCCGAAATGTAAAACGGTTCATTTTCAAGGAAAAAAATAAGAACTGAATTAACTACTCTTCCCAATAGTTTTGGAGCATAAACCAGAAGACCTACAGAAAGCAATGTCAAAATGACTGCAAGAATAATTTTACTTTTGAATTCTGAAAAGAGATTCCAATATTTTTTAAATAGAGTTATTGTTGAATATCTCTCAACCAATGTTATTTCCCTCCAGAACAATTAATTAACCTTCTATAGGTTTCACAGTTTTCAATTAAAAAATCATGGCTCCCCTGACAGACAAGAGAGGAATTTTCCATAACAAGAATATTATCCATATCCGAATAATCATCAAAGATATTGTCTATAAAAATGAGAATCTTTCCTGAAAGCCTCTTTTTAATATTTTCTTTAATAATCCTTCTTGAAGTTGACTCAATTTGTGAAAAGGAATTGTCAAAAACATATATTTCACAATCATGAGCCAATGCTCTTGCAATAGCTAATCTTTGTTTAAGATCAGCAGATAAATTACTTCCCCGTTCATATACTTCAAAGGATAAATCTTTTGTGAACAATGCATCATCACATGCACGGATTGCATCTTCACGAGTAATTGACTCATCACCCAAAGAGATATTTTGAAAAACATCACCCTTCAACATGAAATGATGATTGGATAAGCTAATTTTATCATCAAAACTATTCGATTTAATATTTTTCCCATTGATTAAAATACTTTCAGCGGTATTTTCATAAAATCCCGTTAAAGAATTAATCAAGCCAGTTTTACCTGCACCAACTGGCCCGATAATCAAATTCTTTGAATTTTTAGGAAATCTTAAAGGAGATATCCGATAAAATATCCATACCGAAAATACTGACTGAAACGTTGTTAAATTCTATTCCTTCAAAATTACTTTCCCTTATTCTTGGAGGATTGGAAGTATGTTCTAAAGCCAATGTCTGTTCAATACGTACAGATGCCGTAAATGCTATCGTATAGCTATTGACAAAAGGAATTATTGCATTTATATGATTTACCAAATATAATATATAAATCAAAGACAAAAAAATCTCCACAGCCAAAGTTTTATTCGCATCAAATATGAAAAGTCCCCACAATATGAATAGGATAAGTACAATATGCAACACGATTAAAAAAACTAAGAGATAACTTAATTTATATCGAAATCTATACCCTAAATTGTAGGTTTCATCCAATTTCTCTTCAAAAATCTCACGCGTATGGTCTTCTTTTGAAAACAGTTTGATTGTTTTAAGACCAATGATTTTATCACTGAACAAATTATTTAGTATACCACTATGTTTTCTTACATGGAAATAATCATTTACCATTTTGTCTAACTTCCACCAGAATAAAAAACAAAAAACTACCAAAAATACTGAAATAAAGATGCATACAGAATATCCAAATCTATTAAAGAATATACGACACATATAAATGCCATAAAAAACAATACGACCCTTTTTAAAAGAGTTAGGACAAAGGACTGCAGCGTATCAATAGCCCGAATAGTCCTCGACATTAATCCAGAAAATTTATTTTTGCAAAATTCCCCAACATTATTTGTGTTCATCATTATTGAAAAAACCTTTAGCCTTAAATCGGATGCAAAAGTTGATGAAACAGAAAAAGACAAATATGAGGTTAACAGCATACAAATCAGAGATACTGCGATAGCTATATAAAATCTATCCAATATTAAAAAAGTAGCATTATATCTCCCCGCCTTAATATGGTATAAAATTATGGGAATCAGTTCGATGAGATATAATTGTGATTGAACATTAATGAATGTCAATATAAAAATTAAAGATATTTTCTTCCAGTGATTTCTAAAAAGAATTTTCAATAAAGCTTTCATAAACCCAACACGTCAATTAAATAAGCAGTATTCCAACAATAGCACCAGTGATTGTTGCAATTAAGTTAACATGTTCATTGGTTAACATGTTTGCTCTTTCAAATGTTGCACCTAAAAAACTGTCCATAAAACATCCTACAGTACCGGATATTACAGAAACCAGAATAGCTGATAATGGGTTGTGAACAATGCCTAAAAAAAATGCAGATATACCAATAATTAATGCGCCAAGCATCCCTACAAGAGTTCCAAGAACAGATACTGCACCATCGGTTCCGGGATCAACCTTTTGAAAAGTAGTTATTAATCTAGGCTGTTGTAAGATTCCAATTTCAGAAGCCAAAGTATCTGCAGTTGCTGTTGCAATAGCACCAATAAATCCTCCGACAAATGGCAAATAATAACCTCCAAATGCCGCCATCATAAATGCAACAATACCGTTTGAAATTACATTTTTAGATGATCTTCTTCCTTCATACTCACCTAAAGAACGTTTATATGATTTTGAATATTTGGTTGCAAGTAATGATAAGACAAGAAATATAACCAATAGGAGTAGCCAATTAGCTCCTGCTGAAAAAATAATTACTATTCCCATCAATACCATCGTAATGGAACCTAGTAAATCCAAGGATTTTCTTTTATAGGTTATGAATCCTAAAACAAATAAAGCCAATACATAACCCCAATTAATCATTGTTTCCATACTAATCAATATTAAAATATTTAATTGAAAGTATAAATATATTATGAAAAAATTGGTTAAATTATTAAAAAAAAGAAGATGTGAAAGTAATCTTATTTGATTACTTTACTTTTGATAATTTCCACTCTTTTAAGTGGATAGATTTTTTTAGCTGTGTGGTAAATCTCAGAAGCTAATTTACCGTTTACAGAAGATTTGACTAATTCTTCGTAAGTTCTTTCAGCTGCAGTTTCTTGAAGTAAGTCAATAATTACTTGTCTCATGTATTTTTGTTGGGAAGATTTAGCTCTTCTAATTGTTACTGCCAATACATGAAGTTTAATTCTGCGATCATCTTTAGTTTGTACAATAGTGGAAGCATCGATTCTGGATGTTCCTCTTCTAATCATGCTTCTTACGTAATCAGTTGTGGTTTTATGACCAGTGAATTTAGTGGATGCAACATCACCAGCTACATTATCGATTTCGAATCTGAGTTTAATGTATTGTTTTGAAAAGTCACCGGTTAATTCTCTCATTGTAACTTCTACGCCTCTTCCGATTAATAAATCTGCGTCTTTAGCTGGAGTTTCTCCAATTTCTTTTTCTTCAAACATTAATGGTGTTTTAATAGTAAACCATGATTTTTCTTTCCAAGTGTCACGTACCCTACGTCTTGATTTTGCCTTTGCCATTATATCAACCGTTTTTTATTTTAAAATATTTTTTTATAATTAGCGAATTGCTATTTAATTTTGAAAAATAGTCCTCAAATAGAGTATTTCATTAATCTTACATAAAATAATCTATAAAATGAAATTATAGTAGATTATAATTCTATAATCCCTTATTCGACTATTGTGAGTTCTTCTCACGTTATTTAAAGAATAATTTGTAATTCAGTTTTATTTAATTAAAACCCGCCCTTAAAGGTTACTATTACTATATTTTATTCATGATATATAAATATTATCAAAATTTATAACAACAAATAAATTGCACCAATGATAATCAGCACAGCAAAAATTTTTGGAATGTAATTTGTCTTTTTGACGAATGATTCCAGATTAATTTTAGATATGATAAAGCTTAAAACAAATATTGTCAGACCAAAACCTAATGAATAGAGCACTATATTAAATGCAGCGTATAATCCATCACCTGATGTTAGCAAAAGAGAAATTAAAGACATCAAATAAGCGCTGTAACATGGCGCCCATGCAATTGAAGTTAAAAAACCCAAAGTAAAAGATCCCACAATTCCATCAGAGTTTCTTGATTTGACTGTTATGAAATTAAACGAATAATCAAATAACATCAAAATTCCAATAATTAAAAGTAAAATAGCTGAAATATACCTTACATAGACAATATAACCATAGACAATTTCTGTAAAAAAGCCTGTGAGAAAAATAATGATTGTAAATATTAGAAATAATCCCAAAGTAAATGATATGATTTCTGCTGTGCTTTTTGACTTTAAACTAAAAGCTAAAAATATCGGTAAAATCGGCAGTATGCATGGAGATAATATTGAAATGACACCCATAAAAAAGGAAATTAATGGGAAGATTTCCATTTAAATCCCCTTTAGAGTATTTAAAAATTCATTAGCATCAACAAATCCTTCAACTTTACCTATTTCCTTTTGATTTGAATCTAAAAAGATTACAGTTGGTGTTCCAAAGACTTTATATTTGCTTGCAATTTTAGGCTGTTCGTTTACATCAATGAAAACCGTAATATATTTTTCATTTAATTTAGATATTACATTCGGATTAGAAAGTGTCTTTTCTTTCATCTCATTACAATAATGACAATCTTTTTGATCAAAAAATAACATTATACTTTTATTTTCTACGTGTGCCTGTTCAATAGCCTTATTTAAGTCTGTAGTGTTATTTAAATGGTCATCGGCAAAGCTAGCTGACATGCCACAGGTTAAAATAGCCAAGATTATCAAACCCAAAAATACTTTTTTCATAATTATAACCCCATAATAATCAGTATGAATAAGAATACATCCGTACATAAATGAGTTATGTAAGATATTAATATATTTTTAGTTTTAATGTATCCGTAAAACTCAAAGATCGAACCTGCACCTTGCAATAATAAAACACTCAAAATTGATTTAGTATCCATCGCATGTAAAAGTCCAAAAAATGCCATTACAAGAATCATTGAAACGACAACAGACAATTTACGATTATTAGAGTATTTATAAAATAATCTTAAAAAGAATATGAATGGAATGAATTTGATTAATTCTTCACCCATTAATGAGAATAATAATGGGAATAATGACATGACTGAAATAGTATTTTCATCAACTGTAGGAGTGCTAGAGATGGTAAAATATTCTAAAACACTACCCAGCAGTAAAGAATAGATAATATAGCCTGCAAAAAGAGCAATTGCAAGTAAAATTTCTCTGGATGTAGGTTTTTGAAATATTGCCTTATAATCCCATTTTAAATAGTACAATAATGGAATGAGTACTATTGCAACAAATAATATTCCATCAATTAGTTCAGAACCGGTTAATCCCTGCATTAACATTCCAATAAATATGGCAATGAATAATACAACCCATCCTGATTTTGGAACATAAGGATTATTCTTGTATATTGGAAAGTCCAAATCTTTTTTTTCAAACTTAAAGTAATCAATATCTGACATTACTTAAATTTTTGTATGATTAAATAATAAAGTTATTGTTTTATGCATCAGATTTATATATTATAACGAATATAACAATTGTTATTGTAATATGAATTGAAAATAGGAGGTTAATTTATATGTGCGAAATATTTTGTTTTAACTCAAATAAGCCAAAAGAAGTAAATGAATGTTTAAAATGTTTTTATAATCATAGTGAAGATCATCCGCATGGTTGGGGACTTGCAAACATGCATGATGACAACTTTGAAATAACAAAAGAACCGGTAAAAGCATCCTGCAGCGAACATTTAAAAAGCATATTAGCAAATCCTGTAATTGGAAACAATATATTTGCACATATAAGACTCGCAACAATAGGAGAAATAATATCACCAAACTGCCATCCATTTACAAAAATAGATGATAATAACAGGAGTTGGGTATTAATCCACAATGGAACAATCTTTGATTATCCTCAATTAGACGAATACAAAGAAATTGAAAAAGGAGATACTGACTCTGAGAGAATATTATTATATCTTATTGATAAAGTAAATGAATTCGAATCCAAAAAAGAATCTAAATCCAACCCAATAGAGCGATTTAACCTATTAAAACATTTAATAGACGACCTGTCATTTAACAACAAATTAAACCTGATGATATTTGATGGTGAAGTAATGTACATTCATTCAAATATGAAAAATTCCCTTTACTATCTTAAAAATGAAGAGGGAATATTAATTGCTACAACACCAGTAACCGATGACAAAAATTGGAAACCGGTAGAGATAAACAAATTATTCTGTCTACATGATGGTGAGATACTTCTTGAAAGCAAAGAACATTCAAATGAATATGTTGAGACTGAAGAGCAATTAGAATACATTAATAAATTCATTGAGTCATTAGGTGAAAAAAATGGAGAAAATAATTAGAAATAAGTTATATAAAGAATTCATTGAACCTACAAAGCAAAGGAAGAATTTTATCGGAATAGAAATAGAAGTTCCAATAATTAATTTAAATAAAAAACCTGTTGACTTCGATATCGTTCACAAAATTACAGATAACTTTAAAAAAGAATTTAGTGATTTTTCTCCAAATGGAATCGATTATGATGGAAACACATTTTCACTAAAAAACCCCAATAATTCAGATATTGTATGTTATGACTGTTCTTATAATAATATAGAATTTGCAATGGGTCGTGAAAAAGACTTATTTACAATAAATAACCGATTTATTGAATATTATAACTACGTTAAAGAAGAATTTGAAAAATACAATTATACTTTAACTGGAATGGGAATCAACCCATATCGCAGATACAACAAAGAAATTCCAATTCCATCAGAGAGATATTTAATGCTTTACCATCATTTAAAATCATTTAATAAATACAATGATATTCCAATGCACTTTCACAATTATCCGGGTTATGGGATGTTTTCATCAGCTTCTCAGGTACAGTTAGACGTTCATTATAATGATTTGATAAAAACAATCAATACATTTACGAAAATAGAGCCCATTAAAGCATTATTATTTTCAAATTCTGTTTTAATGGATGAAAATAAACATTTAACCTGCTTTAGAGATGCATTATGGGAATATAGTACTCATGGCATTAATCCCCACAATATTGGAATGTATGATGTTGATTTTGAAGATATTGATGATATCCTGAATTATCTTGAAACACTAAACATTTATTGTGTGATGCGAGATGGAGCATATATCAACTTTGAAACAATAAATTTACTTGAATACTTTAATAAAGATTCTATTAAAGGAGACATATATGATAAAAAAGGATATCGCCAAATAGAAATAAAACCCAACATTAATGATATTGATTATTTAAGAGCATTTAAATTTATTAATTTGACATTTAGAGGAACAGTTGAGTTTAGAAGCGTATGCACTCAACCGATTAGTGACACGATGAGTGTGGCGGCATTTCATTTAGGACTTAAAGAAAAAATTGATGAATTACATGAATTCATATCAAAAGACAGAGTAATTTTTCATAAAGGTTACACGGCAAGTGAACTTAGAAAATTATTAATTCAGGATGAAATCCCATCATTCATTAACAAGAAAAAGTTATGTGAATTAACAAATAATATATTAAATATAGCCAAAGATGGATTGAACAAAAGAGGACTGGGAGAAGAAATATTTCTTAAACCATTATATAATCGTGTAAAATATCATACAAACCCCGGAAAAGAAATGATAAAATCACTGCATGATGGAATAAAAATCGAAAAAATAATAAAGGATTATGGAGGCGTGTAAATGAATCTTTCATGTTTAAAAAAATTAACAAAAGATGAAATATTATGTGGTTCATTTGGAATTGAAAGAGAAACATTACGTGTCCATTCAATGGGAAAGTTATCTTTAACTCCACATCCGAAAATCTTTGGTGACAAATTGGAAAACCCCATTGTTACAACAGACTTTTCAGAAAGTCAGACTGAAATAATAAGCCCGACATTTAATAATATTGATGAGGCTTTCATTACATTTTGTTCACTTTCAGATATGGTTAATGAAGCATTGCCTGAAAATGAATACTTCTGGTTTCATTCACTACCATGCATTTTACCTGAAGAGGATGAAATACCCATTGCACATTACGGCGATGATGAAGAAGGCCAGAAATCAGAAGAATACCGGGTGAAACTAGCTAAAAAGTATGGTCTCAAAAAACAGATGATTTCAGGTATTCATTTCAATTTTTCATTTTCTGATGAAACTCTTAAGAAATTATTCCCAGATGATGGAAAGCAAACATTTGAAGAGTTTAAAAATGAAATATATTTAAAAATATCTAGAAATTATATTCGCTATTGTTGGTTAGTTATTTATCTAACAGGCAGTTCTATAAGCTGTCATGATACATTCACAGAGGATTGTATTAATTTAATGGATAAAAAAGATGAATATGGAAGTTATTATTCAACAAAAGGCGTTTCACTTAGAAATGGGTCATGCGGTTATAAAAACATAAAGAAATTATATCCAAGTTACAATAGTGTTGAAGAATTTGCAAAAGACGTTTCATCATATATTGCATCAGGAGATTTATCTGAAGCAAAAGAACTTTATACACAAATAAGGTTAAAGCCCAAAAACCCAAAAGATTTATTAAATTCTTTAAAAGAAACTGGTATCGAATATGTTGAAATCAGGACTCTGGACATTAATCCATTTTATCGCTGCGGCCTTACAAAAAGAGATATGCAATTTCTACACCTATTTATAATTTATATGCTAGTTAAAAACGAGAGTGATTATGAAAACTGGCAAGAAGAAGCATTAATTAATGAAGAATTAAGTGCAGAAAGAGCATTCGACGATGAAATGAGACTTATCAAAGATGGAAAAGAAATAACCTTAAAAGAATGGGGTTTAGAATTAATTAATGAAATGCATTATATGGTTGATGAATTGGGAATTTATTACCATGACATGTTGGATTTAATGACATTAAGACTCGAAAAGCCTCATGTTACATATTCTAAAAGATTATGTGATTTAATCGAAAAGCAGGGCTATATCAATACAATTACAGATTTATCTTTAAAAAATAAACATAAAAACAAAAATACAAAAATAAATGAAATGAAGGAATATAGAAAACTTGCCCTTAAGCGAGTTTAATTCTTCATAAAGTTATAATGATTAATATAACGTTTTAATACTTCGTCAACTGAGCCTTCATCAGTTACTAATTTAATATTTAGTTCATCAGCTTTAATTTTAGATTTAAAACCATATTTTGCTGCAATAATGACATCACAATCTTCACATTCATTTATAACTTTACTTCCCTGATGTTGACTTTCAAGGTCAATGTCAATTTCCCTGTGTTCTACAAAGGTTAAATCATCATTTTCATACTCATAAACGTATAATGAGTATCCTTTTCCTAAATGCAAATCAACATCCTGACCGTTTGATGATACGATAGCTATTTTCATTTAATCACCTAATTTTTTTATTATTTTTGCGACATTTTCAGCGAAAATCTTTATAGTTTGAATTCCCTCAGTATCTTCAAAAGCAGACCCTTCCGGTCCTGCAACAACCATATTCCAGTAGGTACTACCTGCAATAATCATATTATTTATTGGGAAAAACATCATCATTTCCTGCAGTGTCAATGTTTGACCACCGCGTCTTCCAACAGCGATTGGTCCTCCAACCATCCATGTCAGAAATTTATCTGTGTCCCTTGAGACTTTACCAATTCTTTGAAGTGCTGACATAATATCTCCCCTTGCAGTTCCAAAATAAACTGGAGCTGCCGGAATAAATCCCTCTGCTTCACGGATTTTATCAATTATTTCATCCAACCCGTCATTTATAACACAATTTCCAGTTTCTTGACAACTTAAACAAGCCTTACAAGATTGGATATTTTTACCTCTTAATGATATAATTTCAGTTTCAACACCATTTTTTTCAATCTCATGAGCACAAACATCCAGAACATCTAATGTATTACTGTTTTCCCTTGGAGATCCACATAATAAAATAACTTTCGCCATAAACTCACCTTAAGCTTCAGCACCATCTAATGCATGATGACAGCTGCAATCTGAATCCTCAGCATTTTTAATAAAATTATAGATCAATTCAAGTAAATCCTTTTGAAGAGATTCCACCATTTCAAAAACTTCATCTATTGTTAATTCATTTTCAGATATTCCTGATGCATAATTGGAAACTATACATATCGAATTATAACAAATCTCCCTTTCACGTGCCAGAGTTACTTCAGGAAGACCTGTCATTCCGACTAAATCTCCACCCAACATTTTAAACATTTTTATCTCCGCTGGTGTTTCGAATCTAGGCCCCTGTGTACAAACATAGGTTCCTCCAAGAATTACATTACCAGATTTATTCAAAATATCTCTTAAATGAGGACAGTAAGGTTCAGTAACATCAATATGGACAACATTATTTTCATAAAATGTTTTATCCCGATTTTCAGAAAAATCTAAAAAATCGTTTGGAATAACAAATGATCCCGGTGGCATTTCCGAATTCATTGACCCGACAGAATTTGTTGCAATTATCTGTGTTACACCAACATTTTTTAATGCATCAATATTGGCTCTGAAATTAATTTTATGTGGGGGAATGTTATGGCCGGAGGCATGTCTTGGAATAAATGCAACTTTTTTTGAAAAAATATCTAAAATAGATACTTCCACATCCCCGTAATCTGTATTAACTATCTTTTTTTCCACACCATCTGCTTTAGAGGTTATTTCATAAACCCCGCTTCCTCCAATAATTCCAATCATTTTAAAACCTATCCTTTTGTTACAGCTAATGGTTTTACTTTACAAACAAGCTTTGCAATACCTGTTGAATCAGATACGCGAACTACACTATCAACATCTTTATACGCGCCAGGTGCTTCTTCAGCAATGACATTTTTAGATGTTGCTTTAACTTTAATTCCATTGCTTTCCATGTTATTAACAATATCTTCAGGATTATAATCTTTTTTGGCTTGTGAACGTGACAATATTCTTCCTGCACCATGTGCGGTTGACCCGAAGGTTTCTTCCATTGCTGTTTGTGTTCCATGCAATACATATGATGCTGTTCCCATTGTTCCCGGAATTAATACCGGCTGGCCAACTTCACGATATTTCAATGGAACTTCTTCACGGCCAGGTCCGAATGCACGGGTTGCACCTTTTCTGTGAACAAGAACCTTAATATCATTTCCTTTAAAATCATGAGTCTCTTCTTTAGCAATATTGTGAGCTACATCATAAATAATTTGCATATCCATATCACGTGCGGATTTGCCCAATACTTCTTCAAAGGATTCCCTAATCCAATGAGTAATCATTTGTCTGTTTGCCCATGCATAATTGGCTGCTGCATACATTGCTTTTAAATAGTTTTGTGCTTCTTTAGAGTCAAGTGGTGCGCAAGCAAGTTGTCTGTCTGCAATATCGATTTTATATGTTTTATAAGCTTTATCCATTAATCTTAAATAATCGGAACATACCTGGTGTCCGCATCCACGAGAACCTGTATGGACCATAACAACAATCATTCCTTTTTCCAATCCATAAACTTTAGCTACTTCTTCATTGTAAATTTCATCAACGACCTGGATTTCAAGGAAATGATTACCGGAACCAAGAGATCCTAATTGGGGAATCCCTCTTTTTTTAGCTTTATCACTAACTTTTGATGAATCTGCTGCTTTGATTCTACCGTTTTCTTCTAAAACTTCCAAATCTTCATCCCATCCATAGCCGTTTTCAACAGCCCATTCAGCACCATAATCCAAAACATTATTGATATCTTCAGGAGAGAGCTTTACTTTTCCCTTAGATCCAACACCTGATGGAACGTTTTTAAATAAAGCATCCACAAGTTCATCCAAATGGTCCTGAATGTCTTCTAGGCTTAAATTTGATTTAATTAATCTGACACCACAGTTAATATCAAAACCCACACCTCCAGGAGATACAATACCATTTCTCATGTTGAATGCTGCAACTCCACCAATTGGAAAACCATATCCGAAGTGAATGTCCGGCATGGCAATAGAGTATCTATATACTCCAGGCAAACATGCCACATTAACTATTTGTTGGACTGCACCCTCTTCAAGTGCTTCAAAACTCTCATCATCAATATATAATCTTCCGGAAGCTCTCATTTTCTTATTATAACTTCCGGGAATTTCATAAACATTATCTTTAATCTTTTTAATTTCATCTTTGATAGTCATAAAAATCACGAGTTTATTATGTATTAATGTTTTAATTTAATTGATTAAATAATTTTAGGGGTCTGAATTTTTTAGTTCTCAGATAATTGTTGTATGGCTGTTTTTGAGTAGAATCCTTGCGATATGATTATGGCTCCTAAAAATACATTTAAATATAGGGTTTTTTCAACTGATTTTGATGTATATTTGTGTATTTCTCTCATATTGAGTCCTTGCTTAAGTAATTTGAAAAAATCTTCTATTTTTCCTCGAATGGGTTTAAATTTCTCCCAATTCTCTAATTTTTTAAATAATTCTATTTTAAGGTTGTTATAGAATTGTTTTTGGGCCAATATTTTCTTTGTTTTCTTAAATACTTGTAATGGATATGATAATTGGTCATTGAGCTTTGTTTTGTTGAAATTATCTTTTGGAAAAATGAAAGGAACAATTTTATATTTGCTAATTCCCAATGGTAGTTTTTATAACTGTAATAACCTTTATCAAAAATTATGAT
>Ga0310695_10004332_pt1 | contig 26367 bp, 15 predicted proteins | sample RumenRJG_04DNA_FD_203882 | JGI IMG/M metagenome (GOLD analysis project Ga0310695, IMG submission 203882) | Bovine rumen microbial communities from Lethbridge, Alberta, Canada - RJG_04 (v2) (version 2) | ecosystem: Host-associated > Mammals > Digestive system > Stomach > Rumen | place: Canada... | reverse complement strand
TGAGCATTGTGAGGCAGCTGCCTGGGCAGGACAGATTTACGAACGCGGTACCGATGGCGTTCAGGTGAACCACAAGAAAGCCTTCGACCTCTATATGATTGCCGCGAAGCAAGATCATGAAGAAGCTATGTGGTACGTCATACAGGGATATCTGTATGGCCAGGGTACCAAACAAGACTATACCAAAGCCTGGGAATGGGAACAGAAGGCAGAAAAACTTGGATATACTAATATACCATTCCTCTACGGAGTATTTCTGTTTAATGAGGGAGAAGACTATTATGATGATGCGCTCGATTATTTCATCGATGCTGTTAACAACCAGATTCCTATGGCCTACCTCATGATGGCCAAGATGACTGTCAGGGGCTATTGTAGAACCGATGACGTCGAGAAGGAAACAACGGATTGGCTTCACGAAGGTGCCATGTTGGGAGATGACAGTTGTATTAGAACCCTTCAAAGAACATTTCCTGAAATTTACGATTGGTTCAAAGACGATTACAAGAAACCCGTTTCGTTGCTCGACCTCTATCGTGAGTGCATCTCAAAGATGGACCACCTATCCAAGGAAGGCTATATCCAGATGGTCGATGCTTACAGGGAGAGATGGCATGACAGATATCTTGCCGAGATCTGCAGACAACTGAGCATTCACAAACCCTCCACCAACGACGATGGCTCCAATACGCCGAAGCGTCGCATAACCGTTAGGAAGACAAAGAACGGCAAGTTGCCCTATGAATTGGTGCTGACATTGGCCAATGGCGAGGAAGTAGTTATCAATAAGATCAACCCCCATGGTCTGGTCCTTCTCCTCTTGACCATCATCTGTTCCTACAAAAGCGGCTATACCACAGCGATGGCAAAAGATGAAGCCTGCAGACCTGTTTTGAAGGAACTTGTAAGATTGACCAATAACGAACAGATAAACGATCTGGATGATTATGTGGAAGGCTTTATGGGCTACGAGAAAGACGAAGCCATGAAAAAGAACGAGGATTACTACAAACAGTATTCCAATAAGGCCAAAACGGCAGTGAAGGATGCAGTCGGCCTTCGTGATAGTGTTATTAACTTCCTTTTCGAAAATCATCGCATAGCAGGAAGGAAGGTTGTTCGTCGTATGCTTATCGATGCAGAAGATATCGAGTTGCCTTCAGAACTGTTTGAGCTGGCCCAGATGATGCCAGATGCAATGGATGTCTTGCAAAACGCTGATAATCAGAAGATTATTCCGAATTTGGCAGAGTAGCAACTGATACGTTTATACCTATACACTTGGCACTTTTCTTAGGAAGGGTGCCCTTTTTTGATTACCTTTGCACCATGAAAGAAAAAGTAATAGAAACAATCAACAAGATGACCGACGCTGAGATACGTCAGCGTCTGGCGGAGTACATGGAGTCTGATATCACCCTCATGCCGCGTCTCGTGGCAGTAGAGGTACGTCTCTGTAGCGACTCTGCACCGAGATGCCGTTATGATGTACTCCTCATCGACGAGGAGGGTGGTGAGACCTCTGTGAAGTTCCGCGACCGCTGTTCACGCCTCATGTACATCTACACACTGCTTCACCCACAGGGTTATCAGCGCCGCACTGCTGCTGCCAACGATTATCGGGAGTTGCGTCAGCTCTTCTCCCAACTCTATTTCACCGACAGTGAGGCCCTTGTCCGCACCATCGAGAGCACAGGCTACAATCAGTTCGTCAGCCAATATGTGACTCAGTCGCGCGTTGCTGTGCGTCAGACCTCACCGTTGGCCTCTCCCTTTGCCATCGACCGCCCTCAGGCCCATCATGGCAAGTTGCTCATCCCCTTCGTCGCCCAAGGCGGCACGGTCATCATCGATGCCTCACTCAAACACTAATAAGTCTAACCTATAATAATTCACACACTATGTACAAGAACGGTAAGAACATCACCATCATCGACCACAACGTCAACTGTGTTGACAACATCCTCTGCGACATCAGTAAGACTCACCCCCTCACTAATGAGGAGGAGCATCAACTCTGGCTGGCTATGCAACAGGGCAGTCAGCGTGCGCGTGCTCGTCTCATCGAGTCCAACATGCGCTACGTAGTCAGCGTAGCCAAACTCTTTCTCCCTTCAGGTGCAGCTCTTGAAGACCTCATCCTTGCAGGCTGTGAGGGACTCACTAAAGCAGCCGATAAGTTCGACGGCTCGTTCGGCTACCGTTTCATCTCCTTCGCCACTTGGTATGTGAAGAACGAGATCCGCAAGACGGCCTACGACCACATCAAGCATAACCACGTCTCGCTCGACGAACCTTTGGACTCAGAAGACGAGCATGGTGCTACTCGTATGGATACCCTCGCCGACGGTTATGGTCAGTCGCCCGACTGGGACATCCGTTACGCCGAGGCACTCGACAGTCTGGCATCGCGTGCCGACAAGCACCTCTGTGGTGCAGGTTATCTGGTGACAGCGCTCCATCAGATGCTTCAGGAAGGCTATACGACCTCCGAGTTTGCTCGTCGTTACAACCTCAACGAGCATCAGATGTCGCACCTCTTCGACCTCATCAGTCAGCCATCATCCTCAGGACCTATGGTGGCATAATTTGTATACCTATACAATGGGCATTTTTCTTTGGAGAAATGCCTATTTCTTATTACCTTTGCACTCGAACAAAAGTTCAAGAGCTCTTTGACTTATTGATACACCCACAAAACCAGAATGGCTGGTTTTTAAGGCTTCACAGTCTATATGGTAGTCAGTACCCTCTGACTACAGATCTCCTTCAGTTCCTCTTGAAATTAATGCTACACTTTCTATATTAAATAATATAAAATATGATAGAACAGACAGTATTTGAAAACATGACTATTGTTAATGCTTTGATTCAAATCATCAGGCAAGCGCTGAACTCTCAGCTTTCTGATGATTTTTGGAAAAACTGTGAAACACATTTGAACTACCTTCGCTCCCAACTCGGTCTGACGAACTTTCAGATACTCTTTGTGTCTATACTCGTTGAACGAAGCTGCGCGATGAGTTGTGACGATTTTGCCTCATACCTCAACATTACAGCCTTTGAGGTTAGAACCCATGGAAACGAACTCGACGAGTTGGTCAATAAGAAATGGGTAACCCAAGAAGTCAGCACTTTAAGAGATGAAATAGAATATAAATTGGCTCCAGAAGTAGCGACGGCACTTGTAAACAACCAAGTCTTCGTACCCACAGATGTGGAACCAGACGTTGAAGATTTCCACAACAATGCTGCTGATGATGACTACGCTGACGATGAGTATGATTTCTACGTTGGAGATACAGACGATAGAAATGACAGCAACGACAACAATGATGCCGCCGCAGACGAGTGCACCCTCTTTAGGTGTAGAAGCCATGAAGAGATACAAAAGAAGTCACTCTTCTTCAACCCTTCAGAGCAGCAGCAAATTGAGAGGTTGACCAAGCTGCTAGGCGTCAAGAAGTTTGGCTCCATACAGAGTCGACTTGAAAAAGAGGGTATGAGAAAAGGCTTTGCTTGTCTGTTCTATGGTGGACCTGGAACGGGAAAGACAGAGACCGTGTTGCAGATAGCTCGTCAGACGGGGCGCGACGTTCTACAAGTGGACATGTCCATGCTGCGCAGCAAATGGGTAGGAGAAAGTGAGAAGAACATTAGTAACGTCTTCGCCTACTATCGCTACCTCTGCGATACTTCAGAAGTGATGCCTATACTGTTCTTCAACGAGGCTGATGCTATCATCAGCAAGCGCAAGGAGGATGTTGAGTCCTCTGTTGATAAGATGGAAAACACGATGCAGAATATCATTCTGCAGGAGATGGAGGACCTTGATGGCATACTCATTGCCACCACCAACCTCATGTGCAATTTCGATAGTGCCTTCGAGCGACGTTTTCTCTATAAGATAGAGTTTCATAAGCCTGAGCTCGCAGTGAAGGCCAGGATATGGAAGTCCATGCTGAAGAAAATAAGCAAGAAAGACGCCTATTACTTGGCAACACAGTTCGACCTCTCAGGTGGTCAGATTGAGAATGTCGCTCGTAAGCGTACTGTCAACTATGTCCTCACTGGTAAATATGCCACTTTGAATGAAATAGAGGATTTCTGTCGCACAGAGACTCTCGGCAACAGTCAAAAACCCTACCGGATTGCTGGGTTTTCAGCGTACACCGAGAAAGTAGAATAACAAAATTCTATATGATTAGATGCCGCGCCTCCTCGGGGGGAGGGCGGCTAGGGGAGAGAGAGGTATCGAATAATATAAGCACCTTATTTCTCGAAGCTCGATACCATGTTTGTAGATGAAGGTTTCGCTTGTTTTTGACTGTAACATTGTAACGCGAAACATTCACACTTTTTGCTGTACAAACTGTAAAAATGCCTTTAAATTTGTATTTTGAACTATAAAAATAGATAAATATTTTGCGGTTCAAAATATAAATTATATCTTTGCAGTCGAAAACGGCTCATCATTTTAAAACCCTACAAATATGGAACTCGTTGAATTACAGCCTCTGTTTGATACCTATCATCGCAAACTCTCCAAGATTGACCTGCGATTCAAACGCTATCTCTATCCCCAAATCAACTGGGATGCCCGCTTCATAGGCATCAAAGGTCCTCGTGGCGTGGGCAAGACCACCATGCTTCTGCAGCATATCCTCGAAAACTATCAGGACGTTGACCAGACCCTCTATGCTTCTCTCGATGACCTTTGGTTCGCCTCTCATCCCCTCATGGATCTTGTCGACTGGGCCTACCAGCACGGCATCATGCGCCTCTACCTCGACGAAGTACACCGCTACGACCAGTGGTCTGTCAACCTCAAAAACATCTATGACAACTATCCCGGCATGAGCATTGTCTACACCAGCTCATCGCTCCTCATTATGGATAATGCCAAAGTCGATCTTTCGCGTCGCCAGACCACATACACCCTCTACGGTATGTCCTTCCGTGAGTTCCTCACCTACGAAGGAGTCCTCACTCAAGATGCACTCACCTTCGATGACATCCTCCAGAACCACGTGCGTTATGCCATGCAGATAACCAAGCGGGTCAAGGTCGCCCCCCTCTTCGAGGCCTATCTCCAACACGGCTATTATCCCTTCTATAAAGAGTCCGTTGAAGACTTACTCCCTCGCCTCCGCGAGACTGTCCGAGTAGTTATCGACGATGACCTGCCTGCCGTAGAGAACGTCACCTTCGAGACCATCCAGAAGGTCAAGCGCCTCCTCATGATTATCTCCGAGCGCGTACCCTTCCAGCCTACCATGTCCGATCTCTGGGCAGCCCTCGCCACTAACAACGAGCTGGGCCTCCGTATGCTCTATGCCCTCGACAAAGCCCAAATCCTGGGCCTTCTCACCTCCAAGCCCAAGAACTATAAATACATCAACAAGCCCGACAAAATCTTCCTGGGCAACCCCAACCTCATGCACGCTCTCTGCACCCGTGTCGAGAAAGGCAACGAGCGCGAAACCTTCTTCTACAGCCAACTCATTGTTAGCAACGAGGTAAAGTTCCCCAAGAAAGGCGATTTCTATGTCAACGACAAATACCTCTTTGAGATAGGTGGTCGTCGCAAGTCCTTCGAACAGATTGCCGACGAGCCCGACAGTTACTTAGGCGTTGACGACACAGAGGTAGGCCATGGCTCTCGCATCCCTCTTTGGCTCTTCGGTTTCCTATATTGAAATCTATAGATACTTCGTCCGTCCTAAAAAATTAATGATTTATAAAATCCTTGGAACTTTAAGAAAAAAATCCTATCTTTGCAACCAAATAAGGGCTTCTTCGGAGTAGCGTTGCTGTCCGTATGGTAATTCACGACGATTAAGTGAACCTTCGGTTATGTATATTAAAGAGTAAGTCAGACCTAGGTCGTGAGACGAGTCAGGCCTATGGCGACAAAAATCGTCTCTTTTAACCCCTCTGTTTACTGGAGGGATGCATGTTATCCATAATATCTGCAACTTTTTCCTCCTTAGAGCCCTTTTTAAACAATGATGCCAATGATAACGCTACTTGAATTTGCTACCGATAACGTACTAACCTCTTTGCTCGTGAAAGAACGGGCGAAATATCTGGGTCGTAACCGTAGTGACAAACACGATACGCTTAATAAACGTGATGATCTTTTTGATCTTACCCCTCGAAAGATGCTCAGTCGTATGATGCCGCCACGAAAGACGTGGGTACACCCTTCCAATAGGATGCGTAAAGACAATGATGATAAAGAACAAAAGTTGAGTCATCGTAAACTTGCAGAGAAAGCCATATTGCTTACCATCAAACGCGACAGGAAACGTCATACCGAAGATGGAATCACATTCAACTATCTTAATGAGATGAGCCGTTTTATGGATAGGATCCGTGAACGTCTTACCGCAGACACCATTCAGTTTGATACTCCCCAGCTGAAGCCCATCTACAAAGATGTGGATGATGAGAACCTGGAAGTCACATGTCGCCCCCTCAGTGTTTACTCCCAGCTTGAAGACAAGATCATCATCGCTCTTACCAGCCGCTATCTTACCAAATACTTCGATCGTTATCTCCATGAGAATATCCTGTCATATCGTAAAGTCCGCACAGTTGGTGACAAGAAGCATTATGTTACCGACTTCAATGATGGCATTCAGAAGATAAAAGCTTTTCTCTGGGCTCACTATGATGAACCCATCTATGCCTTCGATTGCGACATCAAAAAATTCTACGACACGATTCCTCATCAAGTGGTAAAAGTTTGTATCAGCCGCCATCTTGATAAGTCGCAACTAAGTGACCAGGGAAAGGCCCAGGTGCAGAAAGTTATAGATGCCTATCTCAATAGTTACAACTTCTACACCAATGCCAAAGTGAAATCCGAACAAGATGATAGCGTGTTTTCTAAGGTGCGTAATCGTATGAAGGACAATGAAGGGAATTACAAATATAAGTTGAAGTGGGTGAAGGAGATTGAAGCTCTCTCAGTTGAAGACCAGTTAGACTTGGGAGTGTCTCAGGGTGGGGCTTTGTCGTTGCTGATAGCAAATATCGTGCTTAATGATGTCGATAAAGTCATTACCTCCACCTCTGACGACAATCGCCTTTTTATCCGCTACTGTGACGATATGATTCTGCTTCACACCGATTACAACGAGTGTTGCCGTCTGAAAGATCTCTACATCCAGTCACTCCAGGAGCATGGCCTTTATTTTCATGGTTTCGAACATGTGACAGCTCCCAATGCCGATGGCGAGGATCCTCGGAAGCATTTTTGGAATATCAAAAGCCATGAACCATTCCTGTGGGATGATGGCGACGATAATGCCAATCGTTACATAGGTTTCCTAGGCTATGAGATTCGTCGTAATGGTCGCATTCGTCTCCGCAAGAGCAACATCAGTCGTATCGCCGAGAAATTCCGTCGTCAGGAGTATGCTCTCCGCCGATATCGCAAAAACCATACTACTGAGGAGTTTTTTAAGCATCAAAATGAGGCGCTTGATAAAATCATGGATAGTATCGACTATTACAAAGGTCTTGATCTGCCCATATTCAAACATGGGGCCCAATACCGCTATCTCGAGCAACTCCGAAAGAAGACCATGTGTAAACTTCGCATTCCACATAAACTACGATAAATCTCATCATCATCTCATGCGCCATGATGGTGATGAAGGCATATCTATAACACCACTCGTGAGTGTTATACATATTAAAAAGAAGCCAATTATGGGGTGTTCTTCGTATCTTAGCCATCAGAAACATTAGAAAAAACGATCACTTATGAGATTCGATAAAGAACATTGGCGCGCAGTTTGGGAGTTTGTAAAGAGTAGCGTATTCTCTTTCCTCCTGTTCTATTTCGCATTTGACATGTGGCATCTGTCAACAGGAGATATGCGCCCTTTAATCAAGAAAGGCATTTGGGTGGAATGGTTAGTTCATTCTCAGGTGGAACAGCATGACTCCCTCGATGAATATGACAAACATACCTATACAGGGTTCAGGATCACTTACACGTATCACGAACCCCTTCTGTTCAATGATGCTTCGTCTCATTAGCATCCAGTGCTGTATGTGTCATATGTATGAAAATGAAGCCAATTTTGGGGTACCCTTCGTATCTTTGCCATCAGAAACAACATTAAACAACATATCACTATGGCATTATACAGTATTGAAAGTGAGCAGTGTCTCGGTATGTCCCATCATGGGGCTGTAACGGTTGATGGTGAGAGCGCAGTCGAACTCTCCGATGAAGAAGTTAATATCCTTGTCAAACTAATCAAGGAAAAGAATTCTACCGATATTGGCGATCTCGACCTCGAGGATCTCCATCCCGATATCTACAAAAAACTCGACGAAGCCTATTACAAGATGGCCTACGATGCCGAAGAGATGCATTGGCTCTGGGAAGGTTATTATAACGGTTACTATGAGTACGATGATGATGAGTTGATGGCTTATTGTGAGAAGGAACTCGATTTCTCTTTCGAGTTCAAGCCCGAAGAGTATTTCGATTCTGAGAGTGATATTGAAGATTACAAAGAAGATCCTGAATCATATGAAGACGAAATCAATGATTTAAAGTATGAGGCATTCTCTGAGTGGCTTAGCGATTACGTCGAAGGCCTCTCCGACGACGAAGCCCGTGACTTCTTCTACAACCACATGGGCGCCGATCTCAACATGGATGGTGTAGAATACACCGTCGGAATCCCTCAGGCCATCATCGCCAAGGCACAGAGCTAACTATCACTGCCATTCGCCTGAGAAGGCTTAGTGAATCCTCGAGTTCCCCTTAAAGAGTTCAGGCGTTTGGCAGTTTTCTTCGCAGATCCTTGCAAGTTTGAGAGGAAATGTATATCTTTGCAACAAATACAATTTAATAATCATCAACATCCAACTATGAATAAAGAAAATTATCCTTCCCATATCGCAGAACAACTAAGTGCTGCATCCGAAATGCTGAAGGCAGGTGATACAGCCAAAGCAATTAGTTGTTATGAAGTAGCACTACAAAATATGGAAATGGAGTTAGACGAATATGACTCATCGCTGGCAAGGGTCTACGACGAACTGAGTGCTCTTTACGAAGAAAAAGAAGATTTTACTAACGCTCTAAAGTATTTGGAGAAACTATCTGGCTGTATCCAAGATTCTGAAGGCGAATATAGTGATGAAGCCTCTCTGGTATTCATCCACATGGCAGAGCTCTACAATATGACTGGCGATAATGTGTCTGCAGAACTTAACTATAAGAAGGCACTTCGAAATTACACCAATGCCAAAGGTTCTAAGAATGAGAATTTGCCCCAAGTTTATTTCGAACTTGGTTCCATTTGTGATGAGAGAGGAGAAAAGAATAAAGCCAAAGAGTATTTTCAAAAGGCATATGCTGATTGTGTAGAAATCGATGGCGAAGACAATGAAATCACTCAGTTCATCAAGGAGCGTTTAGATCAGTGTTGAATATTTAAGTTAAATCGTAACTTTATGGGACTATTAGGAAAACCATTAGGATTATTCAGTCTGAAAGAATCAGATAGGTACATAGGTTCTTTTATTTCTAAAGAGGATGTCAAAACTATCCTCGGCGTTAATGATGACGACCTGAATGCAGTATCTTTCAAACTCATTAATGACACGCCATATATTAGTGAGTCAACACTCCGAAAAGATTATTGGGAGAAGAATCTTATTCCCAACGCTCTACCATGTAAGAAAGGTAATAGCACAATCAGCCTCGATGAATATATCCTTATTAGCCTCATTAAGCAGACGTACCCCAATGCAAAGGTTGAGTCTCAATACAAATGGGCTCGAAAGTACATCGATATCTATGTGGAAGACGGCGACAGAAAATACTTCTTGGAGTTCCACGGACCTGGACACTTTAAAAAACTAAGTGTATACAGAGATCCCGAAGACCCCTTCGCTCGTAAAAAGGCGATAGAGGATGAGTTTGGTATACCATGTTATATCTGGCCATATTGGATTCAACGCTGTGCTTCAAATCTGAAAATTCTCTTGGGCGATGCAGTTCCTTCAGAAAGAGGATATGGGGCTTTATGGAGTACAAAGGTGTTCTTTGGTGAGTTCGTCTTTGATAATTCTGCACAAATCATCGCAGACCTCACTGCCCAATTCAAAGCAACCCCCGATGGCAGCTATGGCTATTTCTATGAAGAATGGAATGATGAAGAAGGCCGGATCAAAGAAGAGCATCCCATCATCAAGAAGATTCTCAAAGGAAAGAAGCCTGTAGACATATTGATCCCTAAAGGAGTTAAACCGGAAGATAAAGGTAAATGGCTACCCAAGGTGTTGTATTAATCGATTATGAGCAATTATTGAAGACCGTAGTGGGATCATTGATGATACCCTTGATGCTATGGAACTACTTTAATGTGTCTTGATTTGCATTTTTTCCTCAAATCCTTGGTGGTTTGAGGGAAAAAGCTTATCTTTGCAATCGAGATTTATTAACTTAAAACTAGTTTGCTTATGTTTATTCCATGTATGTGTTGCGGAAAAGAGCTCCCTCAAGATTGGACTTGGTATGTTTGTGATACCTGTGGCTATCGTGTATGCCCATCGTGTTTCCCTAGTTTCAAATGCCCAAAATGTACTTGGGGTCATATGAAAAGAACATAATTAGTTTTGATAATTCCATGATTTGTTAGATCATTAAAGACCATTGATATTCTGTTTGAATAAATATGGAAATTGACGAAAAATTAACAGAAGGTTGTGATCGGTTGAGCCGAGTTTATGGAAATATGTTCAATGCCCTTCAGGAGATAATGCAAGATGAAGGGAAATTGAAGAAATTGAATCCAATTGACTACTCCGCTATCGGTCTATATATCGGCAAGTTTGTTGAACAGGAAATAAACAGCTCAGTCGTACAGTTGATGAGGCAATTCCGTAAAATTGATATGCCAGATTATTATTGCAAGATTTGCCATGATTATAGAATCAATGCTGATGTAAAAAATGGAAAGAGGACAATCCGTCTTAATGAGCAAAAAGACCCCAAACATGCTTCACTATTAAAGTCTATACCTTTGGGTGATGCCTACTATGCTCTGAAACAACTAAAAGAAGAAGACTCTGATGGATTTTTCAATGACTATCCTTGGCTGAGCGATAAGGTGTTTCTGGAAGCATGGCGTAATTTGTTCGTGTTCCGAAATGATGTAGCTCATATAGGTACGGTTATTGACGTCCAAATGCTAAAAGAAAACTTTGTTTTTTTTCAGCGCTTCTTAAGATACATGCCTGATATATTGGAATTGAAGAAGCAATTGGCGCCTGACGATTACATTGAATCCCTGCCTCTCGCTAGCGAAGATAACGTCAAGCAGGAGCAGTCTCTTATCGTTTCTTCTGATAGCGGGAAACCATATGCTCCCAAAGACGTTGCACAGCGCTATTGTGAATTACTTAAACGCCATATTCCCAATGATGTGGAGGCTGAAATGGAGTGGGCTGAAGAGATTAATGATATTATAGCTAAATATAATTTGGATGCCATGATATTTATAGGTCCTGATGGTAAGAAAGGGATGATGGATTGTCTTGGGAACATTCTGGTACCAGCTAAATATAATGGTTTTGGATTCCTTCCCAAACCTTTTGATTATCCCCGTGAGTCTGTAAATGCTCTTCGTGATGGTAAATTCTACCTTGTCTCTTTGGATGGTTCTGGAAAAGAATTAACTGAAGGCTATGATTGTATAGAATTGGCTTATACACATCATATGTATTCGCCTTACATTTATACAAAAGATGGAGTTAAAGCAATTGGTTTTATGAGTATTACGGGAGAGGAAATCTGTGATTGCTATGTTGACAAATATTTTTGGGGATTAAACTGTATTATGTACCAAAGTGGAGATAAATTTGGATTATGGCAATTAAACGTCATATTTCTTCCTCCTATTTATGACAACATAGAAATGATGGGTGATCCTTGGAATCCCTATCTTTTTACACTAGACGGAGTGCAAGGCCTAGTCAGAAATGATGATGGCTCTTTTATGCCATTATCCGAATACAAAAAACTTGATGAGGATGAACAAAATGAAACAGAATGGGATTATATATGTGAACAATACGAAATGGGATAGTATTCATATTCAACTATTCTCAGAAAGGTAAAATAGGGAGAAATTGCAATCCCTTGCAAATGGGAAAGAACTGGAACCTTTGGCGAAGGACTTGTGCCAGTTGAAATGGGACTTTATATAACAATACCCACGTTTAACCTCATAGGTATAACAAAATTCCGGCTCAGATCATTAAAGGTCTGAGCCGGAATCATTATTAGAGATGTTTATGGAGTTTACCTGCCGGATGCCTGCTAGCATCAAGTTTGTCTGCTGCCCAAACTGCGATTGTAAGCATGGAGGTTTTTCCTAGCTTTTGAATATCGGCATATCGAGTTGTCCTAGGTTTGCTAAAAAGGTGCATATGCAAAAGGACAGCCTGTATCATTTCTTCATTATTCCTTTCTGGAATTCCATTTTCTTTTATTCTTTTGACCGACAAAGAAGCATGAACACGTCTTGGTTCAGGATCAGAATTGTGGCTTAAAATGACTCGTTTGTCTTTGAAATAGTAGTGCTTAGCTTTACAGAGGTCATGACAGATGCTTGCAATCACCATATCGTCATGATTCATCTTTTCCTTGAAAATATCACAAGATACATGTTTATTATATAGGTTAAACTTATACAATTCGCTATTGCGTCGCTCATCAGGAGTCATATTGTTCCATTCTTCCACGATTCGGAACACACCAAGAGAGTGTTCTGCCAAACCACCAGGAAAGTTATGGTGTCTGTATGCTGATGATGGGCGATAGAAGAAGCCGCTTGAGTCCAAGTACCTCAACAGTTTCTTCACACTCACTTTCTCCACCTTCTCAAGAAGAGCATATATCTCTTCACGTTGTAGTACAATTCTACTCACAGCAATATCATGGAAAGTATCATCATTATACCATCCCTTGATTTTCTTGCTAACCTTCTTGGCAAATTCAATTGAATCTGCTCTTTTGTAATTGTTTGTTGCCATAATTCTATTTATTTAATCTCAACATCATACATTACATCTTTACCTTTCTTTATTGGAGTGGGGACATCAGGAGTCGTATTCTCCTGATAATATTTCTTATGTAACTCTTTCGCTGTGTCCAAATCAAAGAACCATTCATTTATAATGCCGCCATTAGGATAAATATGAAGTGATTTGTCACCACATTTGAATGATAATTCTCTCCAATGAGGAAGTGTGTTGGGAATCTCTGTTTTAAGTTTCAAATCCACACTATAATCTTTTTTATTAATCCAGCTGTTAACTAATTCCTTCAGTTTCTTGTCTCGTACACTATAGTCTATATAAGGAGATGTGATACTTCTTCCGGCAGAATACTCGCTATACTGTTCTGTCTGGAACGTCAATGAGAATGTATTATGCTCCATCTTTTCAACGAAATAATTGATAAATTGTATCGTTGTAATTATTCCAAGATGAGACCTGAGATATTGGTCTTGGTAAATAATCTCAAGCTTCTCGTCTCTTTCTTTGCACATAGTAATGAAACTGTTGATTATTGACTCAAAGTTTTTGTTGAGGCCATGAACAATACTTCCGAGTTTGTCTGACATGATATTATCGTACTTTCCTTTTCGTATCAAGGCTTTTGATGTTGTGCTAGTCTCTGGGGCTTTTGTCTCGAAATCAGATTCTGATGCCTTATATTCGGCAGAATCTATTCTGTAAACAGAATCCTTTGCCCACGTATAATTTGGAGTAATAGCCTCCTTCACATCAGTAACGTACAAATGATGGTCTGTTAATGCTACAGGGTACAAGTTGTTTTTTAAGTTAGGAGTAACTCCTTTTATATTTGTGGCCCAATCTTTCATCATTCCGAGAATATCATATATAGGCCTGGGAACATTTTGGGAATCTCCTATTATTCCAAGCTTACATCCAGCATTCTTGATATTCTTAATACAAGACTTCCAATTTGCTGTGACCGTATCGTTGTAGTTCCATTTCTGGTAATCGCCATTGATGAAAATCATAGCTTTTTGGCTTGAAAGAATGTCTGTTTCTATATCATCAAATGAGGTCTTTGTTGCATTTGCATATGCATTCTTGATTGTATCCGGAACAACAACTCTGTTATTGATTTCAGATTCCAACCATTCCTTTGTACCCTCTATATCCAAGTTATCTATATATTTTACGGTATACTTATCGAGAAGGTCATCTTTCGATTTGGCAGAGTTTATTTTTTCCAATGCTAACTCTATTATTTTATTCATATTTTGAATAACCCCCAATTTCTTTGAATAACCAGAACCTCCAGGATTGGTGTCGAAGATGCAAAGATGTTGGTTTGGTGTAAGAAGGAAACTAATATCTCTGTTCTCCTTGCCTAAGTATTCTGCTAGACAGCTTGAGAACAAGATACCAAGAGTGGTTAGCAGATTTTTTTTCTCTATGTCATTTTCAATCCATTTGTTCTTTTTGTCTTCGCGTATTCTTATTTCTACGAAGTCAGTAGTAATGAAACCACCTAATAGCACGTTGCGTTGGATTTTATGGGGATTCTGTTGCAAATAGGCCATATCCATACATTTATCCTTTTTCTTTTTAGAATAGGAGTTTATGCTGAAATGGTCACCATCATTATCAAAGAATCCGTCTGGCAAATCTGTTATTGGGCCATTGTCATGGACTGCCTTCTGAGATTCTGGAATAGCTTTACCGCAAAGGGTGCATATAGCATATCCGAAACCTATACCTTTGTTGTAATACAATATTTGTCCACCTCCACTATCAAGATTGGTCCTCTGTTGGAAAAGATGAGTATTTGATTCGTCTTTAATCCAATCACTTGTACCTATCAAAGCTGCATCTACTGTAGTATAAGCATTGTTTTCGAAAGTCCTAGTGCCCCCCTCGTTTGTGTCAGGTAGATATGCATAAGGCTCGATTAATGTAAATTCTCGAACATCTCCTTTGGGATGAATAAAGTCGCTCTTCATTCCAATTATTACTCTGTCACCGTCTGTGCTGATACGTTTAAATGTTGCCGTATCCTTTGACCATCCGGTATATCTGATGCCTCGAACTACCCTTACAATATTGCTCAAAACTATAGAGCTGCCAGGAGCATATTGCGACAATGCCTCTCTAAGCTGATAAGACGGGTTAGATGCCCCAGATTTGCCCCACTTCTTTGAACTGTTACCATTTATATCAAATTCTATGATATTTACTGGCATGTTGGCGTTGGGTGTAAACCTATGAGTGGAAAGGTGTTCAAGTAAATTGTCGCTCAGCAAAGAATTAAAGTTATGGAGTTGTCCTCTAGCCTTTCTTGCAGAGCTTTTTTTACTGCCATCTATGTCATTGATAACTTGGGCTTTCGTAACATTCTGCATTGTTGCTCTTAATTCTGCTTCAACCGTGTCGTATTGAACTTGGAAGGCACGGGCAATATCCTCAATTCGTTCTTTTATTTCATTGCGACACTTTTCGATGTCATCACCGGCCTTAACAATTGTTTCGTTTAGTTTGTTTTCTAGGCACGTGTCTTTAATTAATGTTTTAACGTGATCCACATTCGGTATCTTCGCAATATAATCAATAAAGTCTTGACAGATTGTGTTATTGATATCTCCCAAAGGATTCGCCACAGTAGGAAGAACTCTGCTCATAGACAGGTCGAATACTTTTGTGTAATCGATTTTTTGTGTTTGGGGATTGTTTTCAAAATGGAAAGATGTGAAGAAGTCAATAATCTGTTGGTCAAGATTGTTATCTGCTTCATTGTTAAAGCAACCAGAATCCCTCAATAACAAAGAGTTTACATGTCTCTGTACTACTGAAGGACTTTCCAAATCCACAAACGGAATAGCGGTCGGACGCATAATCAGTTGCTCCATTGGACTATAAAGCGTTCTTAGTCCAATGGCATCCGAATTACAAAGAGTGATGCAAATACTCTTATTCTGCCCTGCTCGTCCAGAGCGACCTGCTCTCTGCTTATAGTTGGCAGGGTGTGGTGGGATTGAGCACATCAATACTGCCTCAAGATCACCTAAGTCAATACCCATCTCCATAGTGGTTGAGCATGCCAAGACATTAATCTCCTTTTCGTCTCTAAACAATTCCTGACTTTGTTTGGATACAATCTTGTCTACTTGGGCCGTATGCTCAGCCTGAATATATAAATTTGGCTTCAGATACACACTATTAATATGGTCAGTGTATTTACCTTCTTCTCCCCAAAGATATGAGCCCCAAAGCATCGTTCGCTCTTTCTCAGCCCATTGTTTCAATTCATTTAGAGTATTTATTTTCTTTTCAGGAAAAGCTACCCATTGCTTCATTTCTTCAATAGGCTTAACAGGAACACCTTCCACTAATCGTGGTGAAAACCCTTTAAAAAGGGTGTCTTCAAGAATTGGCGTCACATACCTGTTATAGTCCCTAGCATCACAAAGTGAAGCTTTCTCGTATGTTTTAAATGCCAGTCTCATCAGATTAAGACGCTTGGGATCATCACCTTTGTTTATATCATCAGGGACCCAAACCCACTTGGTTTTATCTTTACTCCCATTTTTCTTTATCCTGTAGTTGTCCTCTAAGACCCCAATTCTCTTGAGATCAGCCCACATCGCATCTATGACTTTATTGATTTCTTGCTTGTGAGTATTCTTAGCCCTTTTTATATCTTCTTTTGTGGGTTCACCAGATAGGTATAATGCTGTAACCAATACTCTGGTAACACCATCCCCATCTTCAGAAGGTTTATGAGCAGGACGTGTGATTTTTTTTGCTTTTTGGAATCTCCGGCATGACCATATATCCATCATATTATCTTCGTCCCTTAGGAAATAAGATTCATTTGATCTGACAGTGTGGTCCAAAAAGATTTTAAGAAGATCTTTCCAATCCTCTGCATGTATATGATTCTTAGGGTCTGTCAGAGTGAAATTAAAATCTTTGACAGCTTTTGGCAATTCGTCATCTTTCTTTGCCAATTTTTCAAAATCAGGATAATATGAAGTGAATAAGCCGAGGTTTTCTGCATTTGGAGCATATACTGATCTTCTTGCAAATAGATCAACCATGGCAGAATATATGTATTTTGTTTTAGTCTCGAAATCTATTTTCGTATCATCATTGGGATCCATCTCCCCACTACCTTCAGATTTATTAGAGAATTGATAGCAGAACTTGTCGCTCATTGGGTCTTTCCAAAGAACATCAAAGACATCTTTCCATTTCAGGTAGCCATAAGGAATATCATTAACTTCTTCTTCCAATTCTGCTTTTTTGTTCTTCAAAGACTTGATTTCCTTTAGCACAGAGAATATTCGTGGGTCTTCACTTTTCTCATATTGTTCTTTTTCAGATTCTTTTGCTGAAATTTGATTTTTAATGTCAGCTAATTCATCCAACTTATTCCTGTTCGACTCTATTTTTCTTCTATTTTCATTCAATAAATGGAAAATTTTGCTCTGAATCCATAATTCTTCTTGATTAAGATTGGCATCAAGGGTAAACCTCGCAGCAGCCTGACGACTATCGACGAAACTAATAAATTGCTGTCCATTGTGAGGCGCATCCGGGTATTTCTCATGATTGTCTTGTAATGATGAGAGTATAGACGGAGTTATGATCCTGCTTACATGGATAGAGGCCAAACGGAATGTTTTGAGTTTTTTCTGATCAACATCACCGACGACATTATCAACAGGATCTTTTTGAGCATCTTTAGAAGGCATCTTTGTAAGTGGAGCCCCACAACACGGACAAAGACTATTTGTATTTACAACAAGATTCCATTCACCCTTTTTGAAAGCAACATGTTTGTAATAACCATTGTCTTCAATCTTGATAGCTGGACTTTTAACAATAGCATTTTCCTCCTTCAATAGGCCAAAGAACAAAGGATTAGGTATTTCCTTGCCAATATCGTCAAACAAGTCGTTTTCAGCATTGGTCACAGCTTTGTAAGTTTCATTATCTTCACCTTTACAACCTCTGGCAATATATTCGCCACAACTATTGCATCTTACCAAGTCTAGATAAGGTCTTTTTTTATTGTTATCTAAAGGTTCTTCGGTATAGATCTTAAAAGTGCCTCTTTCTTGGCTGTATTGACTCAGTTCTACTTTGAGACCTCTGTTTGGAGTGTGGAAGAAGAAATGAACCTTGGCTTTCAGACCTTTACTATTAGACTCATCTTGGCATAGCTCGTCAAGCTTTTCTAATCGTTGCTCAATTTTTAGATTATTACCAGGAATAACTTCATCAAGACTGAGGAAATCATTTTTTGCCAATCTCTTGCTCAATTCTAGAACTTCGTTTGACTTTGGCTCGGTAACATTAACAGTTCTGTCACTTTTTATAACTTTGATCTGTTCTAATTCTTGTCCGCTAATATCAGCGATGAATTTCTTTAACTTAACTTCACTCTCAGCATCGCCCTCGTCCCCAATAGTGGCTGATGATGTCGCAAATCTTACTTTGTCAGGATTGGTATCAAAAGCTATCATGACGCGTTTCATCAGAAGAGCCAGCTCTGCCGCTCCTGCGCCAGAAAAAGTGTGGGTTTCATCGATAACTATCCAACTGAGGTCAGCATTGTCAAATAAGACTATGTCTTTATTTCTTAATAACATATACTCCAACATACTAGGGTTCGTGAGCAGAATGTCTGGCTTAGTACTTCTCATCTCTCTTCTCGTTGCAAGAATGTTGGGGAATGTGTCACGTTCTTTCTTTAGACGCTCTTTTTGTTGTTTAGCTCCAGGCTCCCCTTCAGCCAGTTCCTTCTCTGGTAAATTACCATTGTAGACTACAAATTTGAGATCTGTATTTTCCAACAACTTCTGCAATCTGATTTTTTGGTCTTCCATTAGGGCATTAAGCGGATAGAGGAAAATGGCCTTTATGCCGTGGGTTGGATTATTTGCCCATTTTTCTTTTAAGTTAGCAATTAGTGGAAACATGAAACACTCTGTTTTACCAGAGCCTGTTCCTGTTGTAACAACTATCGACTTGACAAGTTCTTTGCCATCTACTATAACAGTCTCCTTGAGATTCTTCCAACTATCATATTGATGTCTGTATGGCGGTTCTGTTCGTTGCCACAGCCCCCCAACGAGTTTGTTAGCTTCTTCTGTTTCTTTAGGATTAATTGACTCATAGGGATCCATGCATTGAACTACGGGCATCGCGGTCTTCCCGGTTTCCTCTGGAGCGAACAACTTATCTATAGCTATCTTAATGTCTCCGACGTAGTTTTCTTGTGATTCACTATGGGGCTCTTCGCACCAGATTCCCTTAACTGATTCACCGAATTGTAGCTTACAATTTCTGTAAATCTCTGCAAACTTTAATTTCTGTTCCATATTATTTATGTATTATTTTATATTTCTCAAAAAATTTTAAAATATTCATGAACGGATTATTGTCATTCTTTAAAGTGTATAAGAATCGACAAATTGTGTCAATATTACGTGCTTTGTCGCCATTTTCATTATTGGTAAAACCAATAATAATTATTTTCTTGTTAATTCTTTTGTATTCTAGATCATATATCTGATTGATTTTTCTTCTCGAATTTTGTCTCTTTATTTCTTTTGCTCTCATAAAACGAAGCGCTAAAGAGCCTATTGAGTTACGAAAATTATCATAACCAAAATCTTTGCCATTAATGTATGCATACCACACATAAGTATTAATAGATGATTCAAATCTGAATTGTACTGACTTATCGTTCCAATAGATATTGGCATATTTTTCTGCATATGAAGAATCATTTTGATTCAACAACGTTCCATATAGGCAGAATAGTCTTTTGGCATTATTTATAAGAATCTTTTCAAATTGCTCTTTGTTTATAACTTTTGTCACGCCTTCCAAACTTTCGAATCCTTTCTTGCATTGTCTCCAAGCGCTTATATTTATAAAGGGCCATGCAAAATATAACTCGTTTGATAACCTGACTAAATCTTTCAATTTCTGTTCCGTTACTTGATTATTATATACTAACAAAGAAAATAAATCGACCAAGCGAGTATCAGTATCTTTTAACAACCAATAAAAAGGCTCGAAAATCCTAAACGGGACATTGTGCTGACTTGCTATCTCAAAGCATTTTGCACATATAGATTCTGATTCGAAATCCTTAGGCCACTTTTGATTTAAAGTAGTTAGAATCGGTTTGAAATAATGTCTTGGGCATACGTCTCCTTGCAGGCTTTGGAATATGATTCCATTGGGATAATTTGTTGTATGTAAATCTAATAAGCCATCATCATAATCATACTCTATTTCGTAAGGATCATTATCAAGATTCATATCCCAGAAATAGAATTGGTAATTATTTACTCCATTTTCACCTACATTAAATTTATATCCCATTGAAAGCGTACCGATAATCTTTTTTCCTGTGCATAAGTAATAAACGATGATACCTGTGGGGGTTTCTTTCTCAATTGTTTTGTCTAATGAAGTTTCATCATCCTCAAACTTGAAATCAAGCATATCAACGTCATCATAACGTAGATGATGGGATATAACTCCGTTTTTGTCATATTTACGCAACGAGTATTTATCCTTGTATTGTATAGGGATTCGAATGCTTAACTCTTTTTCGTTCCCATATTCCTTTACAAACTCTCCATCCTTGTATAGCTCTGTAATATTAAGAGGCTTGATAATTGGAATGATAATATAGTCATCCACAGAACCTATGTTGAAATCATAGTAATATTTCTCGCGAACATTTCTTTTTATACGTGCAATTGTCTGATTAGAATTGCTAGTTATTATTTGTAAATCAGTATCTATGCTGACAACATTAACACAGTTGTCAACGACAATCTCATTTCTTCTGCAATCCCTATTAAATGGAATCTTAGACGAAGGAATAAAGTATACATTTAGCAGTATCTTTCGGTCTTGTACATTAACTTGCAATTTTATATAACCTTGTTCTGGTTGGATGTCATTTGTCCATTCTTTATAGTAGGTTTCATCTTCTTTTTTGAACTTAATAATTACATCTTCCTCTTCAATCACCTTGGGCTCTGCAACATCATAGTATTGAGTACATATAATATCATTCTTATCGAATATGAGCATTACTGGTTCTGCCCTTTCTGTGCCACTCTCGTCCCTTATCACTCGTGTGAAAAATTTTTCATCATTGTATATAAACGTATCGGTATGCAAAAGGGCCGATATCTCTATTTTGTTGTTTTGCTCATATATGGGCACCTCTTTGCCTTTGTGATCTATAAATATAAATTGACCATTTACCTTGGTGAATCTGTATTTTGTTCCATTTGCAGTGAGATACTTTGGGGTGTCTTCAGAAGTGCTTCTATTTTGTATTTGATAGTCAAAAGGAAGTAGGATGTATTTATCCCCCTTATTCCGTTTTGTGGAATAAGTGCAATATTTCCAAGTCTTATATAATTCCAAATAAGGAGCAACTTCAATTTCCTGGAGTATTATGGATTTGTCATTTTGAGCAATGATCTTTACCTTTGTAATATTTTTAGTAGGTATTTCGGAGAAGATGAAATAATCTTGGACATTCTCACCAATAAAGTATCCATTGTAGTCATTTACAAAACGGATATGCTCACAACCCTCAAAATCTCTTATTTGCTCTTCTTCTTCTTCGCCTTCTCCATAATAACAAAGATATAGATTGAATTCATCCTTGCCCTTTAAGTCATCCCCCAATTTATAATCTGGTATACAATTGTTAAAGGCATCATTCGCTTCAGAATTCAGGTTCAATCGTATTTTCCTTCTTATAAGAGGCGTATACTCATTAGTTTCTATAATCCAGTCTATGGAGAACTTGTTATGTTTTATAGGCTGATTTTTTAATGCCTCAATAAAAGTTTTAAAGATACCTTCTGTGGAATCCAAATCAGCCAATGGATATTCTTGCGTGTTGCTTATAGTGTTAAATAGCTTATACCAACTGCCATTATGATTTCGCAACGAATATTGTATCGCATTATTCTTTTTGAATATTTTATCTTTAGAAGAGTCTTCTGTTGTTTTATTATTAAACAAGTCAGACAATTCCTGCATAACTGTATCCTCATATTTCTTCTTGACGATATAGTTAATGGGCAATCCTCCAAGCGTATAAATGCATCCCAAATATTCATTGCCGTATAACAATCTGGCATCCAAATCAGCCCATTTCCACAAATCCTTTGTTTGTAATTTAAGACCTATAGCATCAAGTGGATTACCTTGGCCATCGTTTCCATTGTATTCTCGTTTATACCATTCTGCACAATATAGCACAATAGCTCGAGCAAACCTTTTGACAAACCCTTTTCCTTTTAGATTGTCTTTGGCGCACGTCTCTAAACGGGACTTAAATTCATCATAATTTTCTGTCGATAATTTATTTTTCCAAATGTATGTATCGTAATAGCCTTCTTTAAAAATAGAGTACCAGAAATCGGCAAGTTCTCTTTCTGTTCTTGTTTTACAATCGAAAATGATTTTGACGGGTGTGTCATTGATGATTTCATCCGTGGTTCCTTCTTCATCCAAATAATCCTCTTCATCAATTTCATCAACGACTTCATCAAACTCGTCATCGTCTTCAATGTCTTCAACAATATTAACCAATTGTTTGTTATAATCATTTTCATTTTCTTCTTTAATAGCGAAAGGTCTTTTTTGATCATCCTCATCCACATCTACATTTGTTACTTGTTCGTCCTCTGGCTTTTCTTGGATGATAGTTCCATCTTCAAAAACATTATCTTGTCTTATTATTTTTTTATAAAAGTCAATAAGCATTTTGATTCCATATCGTTGAAGAAGTCTATCTTCAACCATCTCAATGTTGCGCTTATGATTGTTGTCATCGAAATCTAGTTCATCTTGAGCCTGAATGACAGAACATATCGATAATAAATATTTCATCTGGGGGAATTTCAATCCTCTTGGACTATTTGCAAGATTAATCTGCCTGATGATAATATATGCGATGCTAGCTATGCACAGGGATGCATTGTCCCATTCTCCATTTCTTGTGAGATCCTTGTGCAAACCAATAATGGAAGACTCATTGATGATGAAGTTTTCGGAATCGTTATATAATTCTAATAGTTCTTTATTTGTATGATACGTCTCGTTAATAGTAGTGGACTCTTTGTCGTGAGTAGATCGACCTGTAAGAATCGTAGTTGTTACATCGTTGTGATTATGTTTTCTTTCCCCTTCTTCATCATTTGCAACTGATGTGCCAATATTTGATACATCCTCCAAAACTCTTTCTTCTGTTTTGTTTTCTTGTTTTTGATTGTTTTTTACTGTCGAAATAGTTTCCTGCGCATTGTCTGGCTTGATAAGTGTGTTGTCATTATTGTCAGACATATTAATATCAATGAGGGAATTGTAGAATTCTGTGATTAGTTTTTTACCATATTCGCGCATTAACGCCCCAAGAGTCTTATTTATATTTTGTTCATGGTTATTATCTTCGAAAAAGAGTTCGTATTTCGCATTTATTACAATACTTTTTCTATACAGATTGTTTAAAAGTTTATATTGTTTGTTATTGTTGCTATTGTTTAAGCCGAACTGTCTAATGAGGATGTACGCAATACTTGCGATACATATAGATTGATTCTCCCATTCTCTTTTTTCTGCGATTCTTCTATGTATGAAAAGTATATCCGATTCTTGTATTAAAATCCTTCGGGATTCATCATACATTTTATTCAATTGATCCATATACTCAAAGACATCATCTGGCGAGTGTTGTTGTTTGAGAGGGGTATCTACTATGATTTCATTTGCAGAAACATGAATGGGTTTTAGTGTGATTTTTCCGGAATTGCCAATGCTTTTGATTGGTTCAAAGAGCAGCCCCATTCTTTCTATTGTTGATACTGCATAATTGTTGTACCACACATCTCTATAGCTCTTTCTAGAGTTCTGTCTTGTATCTAGTTTGAGTATTTTGGGGAATGTTCTAAGAAAGAATGCATGCCGTCCTTCTAGTTGACGAAGTTTGACATTTCTATAGTTGACAGTCCGATTTGTATATGTGGCAAGTCTTTTCTGATTGTAAATGATGTATTGAATGTCCCCAAACAAGTCATAAACATTATTCCATGCTTGTGAACAAAGAAGTAGGTTTATTTCACGAAGAAATATTTCCTCATCTAAAATCACAATTTCAGAGGTGTCAAACAACTCTGATAGTTTAGATTCAATATCCTTACATATATATGGAATAACAAGAATCTCTTGATTTTTCGAATCTGATACCTTTAAAACATCTTCACCTGCTGCTTTACTTTCGTTTAGGGTTTCCTCAATAACTGATGATGTGTCTCTGGCTTCTTTTACATCGTAGTTCTCTTCTGTATTGTGATGCTCACCCTTTTCTTTAACAAGTATGATATGTTGGTTATATCTTCCACCCGTTATTTGATAAGGAATCTGAAGGGCATCGGCCGCTTTCTTAATTATACTAAACTTGGCATTTTTCCAACAATAGGTAAACCTTGAAATTAACTGTTCTGAAGATAATTGGTGGAACCAAAATTTCGATATGATTTGCTTATTTATATATATAATGATGTCATTAAATCTGGGAATCGATAAATCGATGGATAATTCACCCTTTCGGTACATCATCATGGAAAAATCAACAAGCAGCTTGTATATATCAGTATAATAACCCTCTTCAATTTTCTCATTAAAATAGTTTAATATATCTTCCTCTTTGGTTTGTTTATTTATTACGAAAGGCTCTTCAACAGATTCTTGTTTGGTTATATTAAGATTGCTATAGTCTTTTTCCTTGAAGATAATATTATAATCATTATCAATAGACTCAACTCCTTCAAATTGTTGCATTAGAGAACAGATCTCTTTTTTACTAAAATACATATCCAGCATGTCTTGGAATATCAAACTAAGAGATTTGTCTTCTTTTTCTTTGAAATAATTAAAATTTCTCGTGGCTTCAATCTTTTTTAATGAAAAGTCGAAAACACGATCTGTATAGTTTCTGAAACAATCGTTTATTTGTAGGTCAAATTTGCCGTCTTTTTGAAGAATGTGCATGATTACTATTGCGACTTCCGCCAAAAACAACTTGGAGCTTGAATTGCTGATATAGGGCTCCTGCTTAAGTCTTTCTGACATATAACGTAATACAGAATCTACTTCTTTCGGCATATTTATAGATGTTGATAGTTATTAAAATACAAAGATATCTACTTTGTTTGAAATAGACAAGGATTTAACCTTTTTTTGTAATCACATTTCTGCGACATCTCAAAATAAGGCCATATTGTCCAAATAATAGACATATACCCATGACACATGCCTTGATATGCTAAGAGAGGAGGTCGTAATGACCGAAATCAGTCATTTTTCAAAAATCTTATAAAAAAACTAGCTATTAATTGGGATTCTGAGAAAAAAGGATTATCTTTGCACCTTAAATAACTTAAAATCAAAAGATGTTACCAGGTAAATCGACAGTAGACCAACTATTTAATGGTACTAGGGTATTTGTGATTCCCTTTTACCAAAGGTCTTATGTGTGGAATATTGAGCACTGGGAAAGATTCTTAGATGATATGATTTTGGTCGGCCATAAAAAAGAGGATTATTTCCTTGGCTCGATCATTCTGAAGCAAGAACCTACGAATACCTCTAAGAGGGGTGACTATAAGATTGTAATCGATGGTCAGCAAAGACTCACCACGATAGCTATTTTCCTTAAAGTTTTGTATTTAAAGCTGGGCGAAAATGCATGGTTCGAAAGGAAGTTCATTCTCCCTGATGGGAATTATGCCATTTGTCATAGCCATATAGACTGGCGTGACTTTGAAACCATCATGAAGCTTGAAGAATGCAAACCTCTAGAAGGCTCGAGTCATATCATAGGAGCATACAATTATTTCAGAGAGAATCTTGATCCTTCTTTGCTGAATATGAATCGTGTTCTGCACAATGTTCAAGTGATTGACATAATTATTGATGGCAATGATGATGAACAACAGATCTTTGACACAATCAATTCGCTAGGCGTCGATCTGACAACTGCAGAATTGTTAAAGAATCATCTGTTCACCGAAGAGTCATTTAAAGAGTACGAATCACTTTGGAAACCAGCATTCGAAAAAGATGATGATTGTATTGCATTCTGGGGCAAATCATTGCTGAAAGGAAGAAACAAGCAAATTAACGTTGAAGCATTCCTAAACGCCTTCCTTCAGATAAAGGTGCATGATCCTAACTTAAAGGTACCAGCAGAAG
>Ga0310695_10004331_pt1 | contig 26368 bp, 11 predicted proteins | sample RumenRJG_04DNA_FD_203882 | JGI IMG/M metagenome (GOLD analysis project Ga0310695, IMG submission 203882) | Bovine rumen microbial communities from Lethbridge, Alberta, Canada - RJG_04 (v2) (version 2) | ecosystem: Host-associated > Mammals > Digestive system > Stomach > Rumen | place: Canada... | reverse complement strand
CCGAGTCACAATCGAAAAGAACGAAATGGAACTTCCCGTCTGTACGGCTTCGGAAGCCTTTTATATTGTTGGTGTTCGTTATCCAATCCGTCGGGCCCATATAGCACTCAAGAGCCATATAGTTCACGTACTCGTCAATATCCAAGAGTTCGCAAATCTGACTGTATACTTCTGCCGACTTCGTCTGGCCCAATCTTGCCGCCAACCTTTGGAGCTGCGTCCATGCCTGATTGTCGCCCATCTTCTGATTATATTGGTTGTTGCTCAGGTCGAACTGGTCCATATCGTCGAAATCAATGCCGTAGTTACTATAGGCAAAGTGCTTGTTGTTGCTCTCACGAATATTGAGCATTCCGTAGTACAAGCCGTTCAGGAAGACGTGAGCAGGTTGATAGTCCTGACAATCAACATAGAATCCGCTCTTCAACACAATCATCTGGACGGATGGGTCTTTCGAGCGAGCATAAGTATCGTTACCACCATTACGAACCTGCCAGCTACGGTATTTGTTGTAAGTCTTTGAGGGAAAGACCGGGTAATCAATAGAATTGGTGCCTTCGTAGCGCTTATCGGTCTTCAGGCGGAACGAAGTTCTTGCTTCCCAATAATGGTCGTCCACGGTTGCACCACCATAAGCCCTTGTCCAGCCTCCGCAAACCTCAAGGTCCATCTCTTGGTTCAGCACCATAGAATAAGTTATGTGTCCGTCCGCATCCTTCTCTGGAACAAGATACTCCATATTGACTGGGCGTTCCCAATCCATGTTCCAGTTGCAAGCCGAACTCTGACCATTTCCACTAATGCCATTCGTTCCCCTTACAAAAACACCTATTTGATTATCAAAGAAGTGCTTGCCTTCTGAAACGACGGAGAGAATTGGGAGGTAGTAGTCGTGGTTCTGGTAGATGTAGGAGCGAGTTACCACAGGGCTTGGCAGCATGCCCGATTGAAAGAGACAGAGGCGAAGGATTGTGGTTTCGCTTATCTCGAAGACGCCATAATAGCTTGTCATACCATTCGTGGCAGTAGGAGTGCTTCCGTCCAAGGTATAGCGCAAAGTACAACCTTGAGGAATGGTTACGCGTGCCCAGAAAGTTTCGGAGAAGACTTTAGAATCGACGCTGACAACTGGTTCTTCAAGACGAAAAGAGGCAAAGTCGCTATTATTGTTCGAAGCACCTGGTGTAGGCTCTCCTGTGTATTCCCAATCCTCATTGCCGTCTAACCTACAAGCATAAGAGCAACGGGAAATGGATGGCGGATAATCGACGGACGTAATGACTGCCTTTTCGGAATCCAAGAGACTGATTGTGCCACCTTCCGGTTCCAACTTGAAAGGAATCTGCGTCTTGGCTCCATCTCCGTAATTGCCTTCTGCCTGACTATGTCCGAAGTAAAGCACTTTGAAGCCTCCTGGTTCGACAGACCCCCAAACGCTAAGCGAGGTGAAGCGAAATTCGTTCACGCCGTCGGTAATGGTTGTACCCTTCAAGGGAATGCTTTCAGAAGTAGGATTATAGAGTTCTATCCAACTGCCATAACAGAGGGCGCCGTCAAGGTATTGGTCGATATTCGCCACTTGCACTTCGTTGAAAACCAAAGAAGTATGTTCGATAACAGGTTCGGGCTCCTGAGCCCAAAAAAGGGCTGGAGAAAGGAGTAAAAGTAAGCTTATTATGTAGTTTTTCATTGTATTATTACATTTTCTGAGTGCAAAGATACGAAAAATAAAGAAATAAGAGTTAAGAATTAAGAATTATTTTGTTGTGGGTCGTATTTCCATATTGAATAGTATTGCGGACTTCCATACGTGCAAAGGCCATACTTCATATAGACCTTTCTGCGGCAGATCCCCTTCCATCCTGGTCTCTTCCATAAGACTTCACGGCTGAACTGGTCGCTCATATAGTAGAAACGGATGGGATGGGTGAGTTGCGACTCCAGCCGCTCAATGAAGCGGATGAGAAAGTCCTTTGTGAAGGAACGGAAGAGGTAGACGATGGTGTATTCGCTATAGTCCTGCTCCATAGCGTCACCCTCTATAAGTCTTACCCGCTCTTCTGGATAACGTTGCAGCCACATCCTCGCCACTCCTGCCACATAGGGGTCGAGCTCGATACCTGTGGCTTTGCCTGGCAAGCCTTTTCCGAGCCACCACACCAACACGCGTCCCTTTCCGCAACCAACGTCAACAATATGGTCTTTTTCTGTGAACTTCGTATTTCTGAACATCTCGTCGAGCGTCCAGTAGCAAGTGGGTGCATAGTGATTGCCGCCTTCGATGTTGGTGACTCTTCTTTTGGTAAGGTCGTAGCCGCATATACGCCTGTCGTGAAAGCCATCAATGATGCGAACGATGCGATAAGTAATGTATATGTAAATCTTGCTCGGATGCGTGATGTATTTCACTAACTTCTTCAATTTATTCTGTATCATGAATTGGAACAACTATAGTTGTGATTGATTGTCGAGATATAATGATGTTGAGTGATTTGTCCTCGAGGCTGAATCCGTCCTTTATCTCTGCAAGGTTCTCGTCTTGAGAAGTGCGGAAAATCTTTATGCTGTTGGGTTGTGAAATTGTGAAATTATCCAACACAATCTCATGTATGGTCTCTTCCCCTTCGTTCAAAAGTACCAGTGTTAATGTGTCGCGGTTGGGGCTGATGGCGGCAAGTGTCTGAGGGCAATCCACATCGAGAATAGCATAGCCTCGCTTGATGAAACGCGAGCATTGCTGGCGGACATAGTAGTTCTTGACCTTGCGATAGAATTGCCTTCTGAAACTGCCGTTTATCAGGCACCACTGGTCGCCCCACTCCTCCATATATTGCCAGTCGAGCCAAGCCTCAGGTTGCATGATGCGGATATCATCGAAGAGGCGTTGAGTGAGCTTCAAATTGCCTTCCAGCCCTCTTCCACCTGAGCCTGTTTCACTTTGCCAGAAGGGTATTCCAGCCTCTTTCGTCAAGCGTGAGAGGCGGGCACGTTGTCTGTTATTGCCCTGATAAGTATGCGTATTCCATTGCCCTACGAGAGACAAAACACCTGCTCGCTTATAAGCCTCGAATGCCTCGATGGAATGAGCCACGCTGGTCTCGTCGGAAGCGGAAATGATGGTGCTGAGTCCTGACGCTTTCAAGATGGGAGCAAGGACGCGGAGGAAAGCGATTTGGGAGGAGTAATCGAAGTGACAGCCTTCCTGCGAACCATTCTGATACCAGTAATTTGTGGCCGATTCGTTGAAGGGTTCGAGCGTCTTGAACTCGATGCCATACTGGTCTTTGTAGTGCTTGCAGATATCCACCAGATAATGGGCGAACTCTTCGTAGTATTCGGGCTTGAGGTTATCCTTTCCTGCCTCTTTGTTTCCAGCCACGCAGCCGCTAAAGGTCATATAATAAGGACAAGAATTGCTGAAGGCTTCGAAGACGGCATCGGGCCTCTTTTCCTTGATTTTGAGCATTATCCTGCGTTGAGCCGAGTCGCGTTCCCAATGATACTGGTCGCCAGTAAAGTCCTTGAAGCCCTCCATTTCGGCTCTCAAGCCTTTGCCTTTGCCCATGTGATGAAACTCGCAGTTGCGGTTCTGAGGGTCGTCGCCACCACCGATATTGTAGCGGAAATGCGAGTAGTTGAGGCCTTCTGGACTGACCAGCCAGTCGATGATTTCATCCACCTTCTCATCCTCCCACTTGCCACATTGCCCAGCCCACCAGCAGAGCGACACACCCCAACCGTCCCAATGCTGCTGGACTTGCTGAGTGTCGATGGAATAATTGGCAGCTCTCGAAGAGAAAGCTACCAATAATAATATAATAATGCTCCTGAGCCTCATTTCGTAGCTTTTCTTTTTGCAAAGGTATAAAATAATTACTAATTCTTAACTCTTTATTTTTAATTTCTTCGTATCTTTGCATCAAATTATTAACCCCCAAACTAAACTGACGATGAAAAGAGCGTTCTTATTTTCTACATTTCTTAGTTTATTATTCACCTTTGCATGGGCTCAGCGCGCCACTTATGACATCATCCCGCTTCCCAAGGAGGTGAAGGCAGACACAACGCAGCTTTTTACCCTGACAAGCGGCATGGGTATTGCTTTCGACCAGAACAATGCCGAGTGCGTACGTATTGCCAAATTCCTGCAGGACTGGGTGAAGAAAACCACTGGAATCGAGTTGCAGCAAACGCCTGCAAATGCCAAATCGCCTATCCGCTTCTCGCTTATTGCTCCTGCGAAGAAGAGCAAAAAGGACAAGAAGGCCGTCACTTTGACAGAGCAACAGGAAGAGAGCTACACCTTGAAGGTGAGCAAGGACGGCATTCTCGTTACTGCCTACAAGCCTGTAGGTCTGTTCCGTGCCGCTCAGACAATCCGCAAGGCTCTGCCTGTCGTAAAGGAGACAAAGGGCATCGAGTTCCCATTCGCTGAGATTTCCGACCAGCCTCGCTTCGCCTATCGTGGCGTCCTGCTCGACTGCGGTCGCCATTTCTTCTCGGTTGAGTTCGTCAAGCAGTTCCTCGATGTGATGGCCCTTCATGGCTGCAACCAGTTCCATTGGCATCTGACTGAAGACCAAGGCTGGCGCTTCGAGGTGAAGGCTCTGCCCGACCTGGCAAAGAAAGGCAGCGTGCGCGAGAAGAGCATCATCGCAGCAGCAAAAGTGCGCCTCTACGACAACATTCCATACGGCGGCTACTACACGCAGGAAGAGTGTCGCGATGTGGTCAAGTACGCTGCTGAGCGTTACATCAACGTCGTGCCTGAAATCGATATGCCCGGACACATGCAGAGCGCCCTCCACGTCTTCCCCAACCTCGGTTGCACAGGCGGTCCGTATGTTGTTGCTCCGCATTGGGGTGTGATGCGCGAGGTGCTTTGTGGCGGCAATCCTGAGACGCTGACTTTCCTGAAGACCGTCTTCGGTGAGCTTTGCGACGTGTTCCCCTCTCCCTACATCCACATCGGCGGCGACGAGTGTCCGAAGGAGCGTTGGCAGAAGTGCCCCAAGTGCCAGGCAAAGATTAAGGAACTGGGTCTGACAACCGAGAACGTCAAGGTTGAAGGCGACGGCGGCAGAGGAAGTCAGGACGGACGTAGTGCCGAGAACAAACTTCAGAGCTACATCAACCACGAGATTGAGCAGTTCCTGGCTGCTCGTGGTCGCAGCCTCATCGGTTGGGACGAGATTCTTGCCGGAGGACTGACAGAGGACGCTATCGTGATGTCTTGGCGCGGCACCAAAGGCGGCGTCGCAGCAGCCAAGCAGAAGCACCGTGTCATCATGAGCCCTAACGTCTTCTCCTACATCGACCATCCGCAGCTTGCAGACCTCAGCAAGTCGCCTCGCACGACCGACAGCTACGTCGTTAGCTGCTCGAAGATGTACAGCTTCGAACCCCTCGTTCCCGAAGAGCTGACAGCAGAGCAAGGCGACTGCATCCTCGGCGTTCAGGCGAACCTCTGGACGGAGCATGTGGCTTATCCCGAGCACGCCCTCTATCAGCTGCTGCCCCGCTTGGCAAGCATGAGCGAAGTGCAGTGGTGCAACCCAGAGCAGAAGGACTTCGAGGGTTGGAAGAAGCGTCTGCCGCAGTTGAAGAAACTCTACGACAAGATGGGTCTTGTTTACTGCAACGAGGTGGAGTAACTTCCAGATTCAATAAGTCAATTTTTTCTTTTGGATAGGGATGCGCCGCTGCGTGTCCCTATTTCATATATTGTGGTGAGTAAGCAAACTTAATCTGTCAAGTTGAGCAACTTGGCGTGTCGAATTGCGCACTTCGACGTGCTGAGTCTGCAAACTTGGCGTGTTGTCTTTTGATTGACGATACAAAGGTACAACAGCGGCGTTGCGGTCTACGAATTTTCGAGTAACTTTTTCACGACTCAGACAGTTTTTCGAGTGGTGTCATGGTGTCATGGTGTCATTAAGCATTTTGAACTTCGAAAAAGTTTTAAATTATATATATATATATATATATATATAATTTAACTTCAAAATGCCCTTTCCTATCAGAAATCGTTAATGACACTTTGACACCGTGACACCGAGGTGGTGGCGATATAACCCCCAATACACTAGAAGTGCAAAATCACCCATTTCATCGGTGTTTCACACACTAAGTTGGAAATGATTCAATGGAGCGTGGAACATTTTCCTGCGTCTTTGTTGGGCAGTTTCAGCCGAAAAGTGCAAAATCGCCCATTTCATCGAGAAAAATGACACCTCAAGGGGCAATTATTTGACGATAAACCAGGGGTTGTGGAGGTCAGGTTTGTTGTAAATGAGGGGCAACCCCGTCTTATAATCCAAGACTTGCTTGCCACAAGCGCGGCAAATGGCGTCGCCTGCAGCCGTATCCCACTCCATTGTGGGCGCAAAACGCGGATAGACATCGGCACTTCCTTCGGCCACGAGGCACATTTTCAGGCTGCTGCCCTTGCTCACGAGGTCAACATGGCGGTTCAATTCGCGCAATTTGCCGATATATTCCTCCGTCTCAGGGTTCATGTGCGAACGGCTGGCCACAATTTTCAGGCCAACATGCTCGAGCAAAGCCTGTTGCGGCAGGGAGTAGAAGGTCAGCGGCTCTCTCCTCTGGGTGACAGGAACATCTAGGTGGTCCTGATTTATCCCTTCCACTCGACGCGCTCCCCATCCTACGATTCCGCCATAAACGGTGCCAAGCGTAGGCGCGAAAATGATACCGAGAATGGGGTTTCCATCTTCGATGAGGGCAATATTGACCGTAAATTCGCCATTTCGCTTGATGAACTCCTTGGTGCCGTCGAGCGGGTCAACTATCCAGAGCCTATGCCAATCCTTTCGCTCCTCGAAAGGAATCTGAGCCCCTTCCTCGCTGAGAATGGGATATCCAGCGGGCTTCAGACGCTCTACAATGCAGTTGTGCGAAGCCTTGTCGGCAAGCGTAAGCGGACTGTTGTCAGCTTTCATCTCAATGCCAAAGTCCTGAGAGGGGTCGTTGTATATGCGCATGATTTCTCTGCCAGCATATACTGAAGTGTTTATCGCAAGGTCAAGAATATTGTCAGGTTGCATATTTATAACATTTTCAGAGCCAACTTGATAACGCGTTCAACCGGTGCTTCCGGCTCGTCTGTGAGGATTTTCTGCACCACTTTATGGGTTGGAGCAGGACTGAATCCGAGCATGGAGAGAGCAGCCACAGCTTCGTCGAGCACCTCCTTATTGACTGCAGGAACTGCCGATGCAGAGGGCGATGCGGCCTGAATGCCAAGCGAGCCTATCTTGTCGCGCAGCTCCACAATAATGCGCTGAGCAGCCTTCGGACCAATGCCCTTCACGGTCTTCAGCATCTTGTCGTTGCCTTCGCTGATAATGCCAGCCAGTTCGGATACGGTCAGGGACGAAAGAATCACGCGGCTGGTGGAGGCTCCAATGCCGCTCACACTATTCAACAAGAGGAAAAGCTCACGCTCGGCTCTCGTGCTGAACCCCCAAAGCTGGTAGGCATCCTCGCGAATCGACTCCGTTATCCACAACTTGACTTCATCTTTTCCCTGAATGGCAGAGAAAGTATTGAGAGAGATATTCACGCCGTACCCTACCCCATGACACTCCACGACAGCAAGCGCTGGCGTAAGGTCGGCAAGCATTCCTTTCAGATATTCAATCATATAATTTGTCGTTTATTTCTGCAAAGATACAAAAAAAAAGATTAGAGAATAGGAATTAAAAAAGAAAAATCTGCCTTATATACAATAAAAGGACGCATACATACGTTAATTATAAGACATGAGCGCGCGAAAAGTCATATTATCTCTGGCATTGTTGGCAAGTATCAATTTGCTGGCAATGATGGTCAATGGTCAATGGTCAATGGTCAGCGAGGCTGCTCCTGCCGACACTATAACCGACGGCAAACCTCGCTATTCCGTGCGCAAAACCGGTACCGAGGACACAAAAGACCTCAAGAAGAAGACTGCCGACCTGAAAGACCCAGACAACCTCAAGACCGAAGTCATCTATGATGAGAAGGACAACACCTACACCATCGGCACTTCGCTTGTTGGCGACCAACAGGGAAGCGGAGCTTCAGGCAGAGGCGGCACAAGAGACTCTGGAACAAGAGGCAGCTCCACAGGCAGAAGCTCGAGCACAAATACAGGCAGAGGCGGAAGCACATCCAACCCAAGCTCCACCTCCACTGGTGCGGCTGGAGCATCCTCAGGAAGCCTTCTCCCTGGCCGCTCGGGTTATACACTTGGCACCGCCACAAGCTTCCTCAACGCGCCAGTCCTTATGACCCCTGAAGAATATCAGGAGTGGTCGCTCCAAAACTCCATGCAACAATACTGGCGCTTCAAGAACCAAGAGGCCTTCGAAGCAGAGGGAAAGAGCAAATTCGACTTCACAGACATGCACTTCGACCTCGGACCGGCAGAGAAAATTTTTGGTCCTGGCGGCGTTCAAATCAAAACACAAGGCAGTGCTGAACTCAAGATTGGCATCAACTCAAAGAAGGTCAACAATCCTGCCCTTGCTGCCTCGCGCCGCAAAACCGTAGGCTTCGATTTCGATGAAAAGATTAACCTCAGCCTCAATGGTAAGGTGGGCGACAAAATCAACATGAACCTCAACTACAACACGCAAGCCACCTTCGACTACGACGCCCAAAACCTCAAACTCAAATACGACGGCAAGGAAGACGAAATCGTCAAGCTCATCGAAGCCGGCAACGTCTCCTTCCCCAGTAATATCAGCCTCGTGCCAGGCGTGAGCAGCCTCTTCGGCCTTCGCACAGACGTGCAGTTCGGCAAGTTGAAGATTCAATCCGTCATAAGCCAGAAGAAGAGTGCAAGCAGCAGTGTAAGCAGTAAAGGCGGCTCGCAGACCACAAACTTCGAGTTCAGCGCAACAAACTACGAGGAGAACCGACACTTCTTCCTCTCCCACTTCTTCCGCGAAAAATTCGACCAGGCAATGGCAACACTGCCCACCATCTCGAGCGGAATCAACATTAAACGTGTCGAGATTTGGGTGACGAACAAGACCGGCAAAACCGAGAACAACCGAAACATCATCGCCCTTGCCGACCTTGGCGAACCGAAGTACATCTACAACTCGATGTGGACAAGAACAGGAACCGATGTTCCCAGCAACCGCTCGAACAGTATGTACGACATCCTTGTCAACAACTATACCGATGCCCGCGACATTTCGCAAGCCACAATTGTTTTGGATGGAATAGGCGGAGGAGCAGGAGAAGAATTTAAAGGCAGTATCGACTACGAGAAACTGCAAGCAGCCCGAAAGCTTAACAGCTCAGAATATACGGTCAACAATGCCCTCGGGTATGTCAGCCTCTCGAGCACATTGCAAGTGGACGACGTCCTCGCCGTCGCCTTCGAATACACCTATATGGGCACAACCTATCAGGTGGGTGAATTTGCAAGCGACCTGACAGACAACTCGAAAGCGCTCTTCGTCAAGATGCTGAAAGGCACTTCAGGCAGTCCTAATCTCCCGACTTGGCGCTTAATGATGAAGAATGTCTATTACCTTGGCACTCAAAGGGTAATGGCCGACAAGTTCCGTCTAGACATCAAGTACCAAAGCGACTCCACCGGCGTCTATCTCAGCTATTTGCCCGAAGAGAAGTTCAAGAACACCATCCTCCTCAGAGCTCTCAACCTCGACCGCCTCGACGCAAAGAACAATCCGCATCCCAATGGGCAGTTCGACTTCGTGGAAGGCTACACCATCAATAAGGGCCGCATCATCTTCCCAGTTGCAGAGCCATTCGGTGAACATCTGGCAAAATGGATTAACGACCCTGTCTTGGCCGACAAGTATTGCTTCCGCGAACTCTATGACAGCACAAAAACCGTTGCGAAGCAGATTACCGAACACGACAAGTTCCTTCTTACTGGCCGCTACAAAGGCACGAATGCAGGTGAAATCGACCTTGGCGTAACGAACGTGGCGAGAGGCTCCGTCATTGTTACCGCTGGTGGCACAACACTTACCGAGAACGTCGATTACACGGTTGATTACAACATGGGCCGAGTGACCATCATCAACCAAAGTCTTATTGATTCAGGCACAAACATTAGTGCTTCAGTAGAGAGCAACGACACTTACGGAATGCAGCGAAAGACCATGCTCGGCTTGAACCTCGATTACCAAATCAACAAGAACTTCACCGTCGGCGGTACCCTGATGTACCTGAGCGAACAACCGCTCACCACAAAGGTCAGCATGGGCAACGAGCCCTTGAAGAACACACTCTTTGGCTTCCACGTCAGTTGGAAGAAAGAGAGTCAATGGCTCACGAACATGATTGACAAGTTGCCGCTCATCCAATGCACACAACCCAGCCTTATCACCTTTAACGGAGAATTTGCTCAACTTGTTGCAGGGCAGAATCATAGTGTTCAGGGTGATGCTTCTTACCTCGATGACTTCGAAAGCAGCAGTATCAAGAGCAGCCTGACACAACCCACATACTGGAGCATGGCAAGTACGCCAAGCATGTTCGCAGAAAGCAAACTGACCGCCGATGCCGCTTACGGTTACAACCGCTCTTTGCTGGCATGGTACTACGTTGACCCAATCTTTACGCGTCGAAGCAGTACACTTACGCCAAGCCACATCAAGAGCGACCTTGACCAACTCTCCAGCCATTATGTCCGTGAGGTTTATGAACGCGAACTCTATCCCCAAAAGTCGCAAAACAACTATACAAGCGCAACGGGTCTCAACGTCCTGAACCTCGCCTTCTATCCAAAAGAACGCGGCGCCTACAACCTTACCACAGATGTTGACCAAAACGGTCACCTCTTACACCCCGAAGAGACTTGGGGCGGCATGATGCGCAAACTCGACAATACCGACTTCGAGGCGCAGAACATCGAGTACATCGAGTTCTGGATGATGGACCCCTTCATCTACAAACATAACCTTCCTGGCAATCACGGCGGCGACCTCTACTTCAATCTCGGCGAAGTGTCGGAAGACATCCTCAAGGACGGCAAGAAGTACTTCGAGAGCGGTATGCCTGTCGATGGTAATCCACAATACTTTATAGATGGATATTGGGGGCGCATTCCAAATAGTAGTAGCGTGACTTATGCTTTCAACAACGAAGCTGGAGCACGTGCCAGACAGGACGTCGGTCTGAATGGTCTCAATGATGATGAAGAACGCGAGTTCGGTCTCTATGCCAACTATTTGCAACAGATACAGGGCAAGGTCTCTGCAACGGTCTTCGATAGTATTTATGCCGACCCTGCAAACGACAACTACCACTACTATCGCGGTTCCGACTTCGACCAACTTCAAACCTCCATCCTCAACCGTTACAAGCGCATCAACATGCCTCAAGGCAACAGTGCCGACTCCGACACAAGACCCGAGAGCTACGAGACAGCATGGAAAGTAACGCCTGATGTGGAGGACATCAATCAGGACTACACCCTCAACGAATACGAGAAGTACTATCAGTATCGTGTCAGCATCCGTCCCGAGGATATGGTGGTAGGTCGCAACCATATTGCCGACAAGCGTACGGCAAGCGTGAAACTTCGTAACGGCAATACAGAGGAATGTACTTGGTACCTCTTCCGTATCCCCCTGAGGGAATATGAGGACAAGGAAGGCAACATTCGCGACTTCACAAGCATCCGCTTCATGCGTATCTTCATGACAGGCTTCGAGGAAGAGACCATTCTGCGTCTCGCTACACTCGACCTCGTACAAGGTGACTGGCGAACCTATCAACAACCTCTCTACAACGGCACAGTCGCTTCCACAGGTAGCGGAACGCTTGAAGTCAGCACCGTTTGTATTGAAGAGAACAACGACAAACAGCCTGTCAACTACGTACTGCCTCCAGGCATTACACGTATCACCGACCCCTCTCAATCACAACTCGTGGAAGCCAACGAACAGGCCATGTGTATGGTGGCGCGCAATCTTAGCGGAAGCGAGGCAAAGGCAGTCTATAAGAACTGCAACTACGATATGCGTCAGTACAAGCACTTGCAGATGTACGTCCACGCAAACGCTCTTGCAGAGAATATCACCTCAACCGTTGACGGTGAGTGCAGCGTTTTCATCCGCTTGGGGTCTGACTACAAGAGCAACTACTACGAATACGAAGTGCCTTTGAAGATTACGCCTCCAGGCAATTACGACACTTATAGTGCTCAAGGTTGCTTGGCAGTTTGGCCTTCAGAAAATATGGTCGACATCGACTTTGACCTCTTCACTTCGCTCAAAAAGCAGCGTAATGCTCAAGCAAGCATTGGTGCAACCTCGATGAACCGTCTCTTCTCGACCTACGACGAGAACAACCCCAACAACCGCATCTCCATTATGGGTAACCCCACGCTAGGTGAGGTGAAGACCATCATGATTGGTATCCGCAACAATAGTGGCAAGACAAAGAGCATCGAGGTTTGGGCAAACGAGCTCCGCTTGCAAGAGTTCAGCAATAGTGGAGGTTGGGCAGCACAAGGAAACTTGCAAGTTCAACTTAGTGACCTCGGCTCGGTCAACGCCACTGCCAAGATGATAACATCAGGCTTCGGCGGTATCGAGCAGAGTGTGGCACAACGCAAGAATGAAGACAACCTCAACTATTCCGTCTCCACACAATTCGACCTTGGTCGCTTGCTTCCCGAAAAGGCAAAGCTTCGTGTCCCAATGTATTACAGTTATAGTAAGGAGAAGGTATCACCCAAGTACAATCCCTTCGATACGGATATGCTGCTTGGCGACGCAATCGACGCCCTTGCTGACAGTCATCAGAAAGACTCGTTGAGAAGCCTCACAACACATACCGAAACGAGCCGCAACCTCTCTTTCTCTGGCGTTCGACTTAATATCAGCACGCCCAAACATCCAATGCCTTACGACCCAGCAAACTTCACTTTCGGTTATAGTCGTTCACGTCAAAACATAGAAGGACAGACAACCGTTTATGAACGCGAGCTGAACTGGAAGGCAAGCATCAACTATTCTTGGAGTCCGAACTGGAAGTCGTGGGAACCCTTCAAGAACCTCAAGGGAAAGAGCAAGTGGCTCGACATCATCAAGGCACAGAACCTCGCTTTCGCTCCTCAAAGCATCACGTTCTCAACAGACATGAACCGCAACTACTATGAGTTGCAAGAACGCGACCTCGAGAACCCAACCGACTTCTCTGCCCTGCCAGCAACCTTTAGCCAAAACTGGACGTGGAACCGAAACTTCTCGCTCAAGTGGGATATATTCAAAGCTCTCCACTTCACCTTTACCAGTGGAACTCGAGCCGAGATTGAGGAGCCTTACACACAAATCAACAAAGACCTCTATCCCGACCGCTACGAAGCCTGGAAGGACTCTGTCAAGTGGAGCCTGCGTCACTTTGGCCGTCCTCTCGATTATACCCAGAACACACAAGTCAGCTATAAACTTCCACTCGAGAAAATACCCGTCTTCGATTGGGCTTCTGTAGATGGATCATATACCGCCAATTATTCTTGGAAACGCGGTGCTGAGCGTCAAGGTCGTCCTTCGCTAGGAAACACCATCAACTCACAGCGAACCTTTAACGTCAATGGAAAAATAGACCTTGAGAAACTATACAACCACAGTAAGTTCCTGCAAGAAACCAACAAACGTTTCTCTGCTGCCAACGCAAAGAACGCTGCTAACCAAAAGAAGGCTGAGAAGGAGAAAGAGAAGAAAGCCAAGCAAGCAGAAAAAGACAAAGAGAAAGACGCTCGACAAAAGGCGGAACAGGAGTCAATGGAAACAGGCGAACCCGTTGATAGCATCTTGGGTAAGGGGCAGAAGGGCACTATCAAGCAGAGCAACGTGGCTGGTGTAAGCACAAAAAAGAAGGACGAGAACAAGGGCTTCGTGCAAGAGATAACGCTCTATCCCGACTCCGATCTAGTTGTTGCTCACGGACAAAAGTCCAAGCGCGTTCGTGTAACGGCTCGCGACAGCTCAGGCTTTGCATACAATATTAAATATAAGAAAGTCGACGAGAACACTATCAAGATTGTCAGAACGCCAGTCGATACCACAAGCGTACGCCTTAACGTCGTAGCTCTGCCCAAGGCATCGGATCAGAAATGGTATGGTCTCGCACAAACTGCGGCTCGCTTCCTAATGATGGTTCGCAACGTCAGCGTCACCTATCGCAATACTTACAATCTTGCCGTACCTGGTTTCCTTCCCGACGTGGGCGACATGCTTGGCCAGAAGAGGCAAGGCGGCATCTTCTCGCCCGGACTCGACTACGCCTTCGGTTTCGTAAACGACAGCTACCTCGACAAAGCCAAACAGCGCGGATGGCTGCTTGGTAGCGACAGCGTGGCAACACCTGCCACTATTGCCAACACGGAAGACATACAGGTCAAAATGACGCTCGAGCCCTTCACAGACGTCAAGATAGACCTTAACATGAGCCGTACCGACAACCGCAACAAGAGCATACAATATATGTACGGTGCACCGCCCACACATAGTGGTTCGTTTAACATGACAACCATCAGCATTGGCTCTGCTTTTGCAAGTACAGGCTCTGCAAGCAACGGCTACTATAGCAAGACATTCCAGAAGTTCCAAGACAACCTCAACGTCTATCAGAAGCGTGTCGAAGCACAGTATCTTGGGCGTCGCTATCCTGAAGGAACAGGCATGAATGGCACCTTCAACCCTGAGAATGGAACAGTAAACAAGTATAGCGCCGACGTTATGGTTCCAGCCTTCCTTAAAGCTTATACTGGGAGCAGCGGCCTCGACATATTCCCATCGCTTTGGAAGATGCTACCCAACTGGACAATCAATTACAAGGGTCTCAGCAACCTGCCATGGGTGCGCGACCACTTCAAGAGTGTCAACCTCACACACGCTTACAAAAGCGTATATGCCGTTGGCAGCTACCACTCATACAGCTCTTGGGTTGAATGCATGGGTAGCGGCGGACTTGGCTTCATACAGAACACCACGACAGGCGGCTATGTGCCAAACAGTCTCCTCGACGTTTCGACTGTCAGCATCAACGAGAACTTCTCGCCCCTTATCGGTATTAACGCCACGCTCAACAACAACATGACCGTCAAACTCGAGTATAAGACTACGCGCGTTCTCAACCTTAGCATGACGAGTGCTCAACTTACCGAAACAGGTTCGAAGGACTTCGTGCTCGGCTGGGGCTACAAGATAAACGACTTCGACATTAGCCGTCTCTGGCGTTGGCGCAAAGCTAGCGAACAAGTGGCAAAGAACACGAAATCGAAAACAAAGCCAGGGACAAAGAACGAACTGAACGACATGGACGGTGGCAGACAAGCTGCGGGAAATGGACGTGGCAATAATGGTAAGCCGAAAATATCCCACGACCTTAACCTCCGCTTTGACTTCAGCATTCGCAATCAAAACGCAATCAAGCGCGACCTACAGACCAATCTCTGTGAGGCAACAAGCGGCAGCAAGGCCTTCAAGACCAGTGCACAAGTGGATTACACCATGAGCCGCATGGTAACGCTCAGTCTCTTCTACGACCGCCAGCGCTCTGCCCCACTCCTCTCCTCCAGCAGCTATCCAACCATTACACAGGACTTCGGTATGACTATGAAGTTCTCACTGACACGATAAATATGGATTTGAAAGAAGCAAGGCCCGACGAAAGTCTATGCTACATAGCTGATGCTCATCGGTACGACCAAAGCGAACGCCTGTATCGTCGTTGCGGTCAGAGTGGCATACTGCTGCCCAAGATTAGTCTGGGCTTTTGGAAGAACTTTGGTGCCGTTGACCCTTACGAACGCAGTCGAGCTATCACGCATTATGCATTCGACCATGGCATCACACATTTCGACCTTGCCAATAACTACGGGCCTCCATACGGAACAGGAGAAGAGACATTGGGCAAACTGATGGACGACGATTTCCGTCCTTATCGCGACGAGCTCTTCATATCCACTAAAGCCGGTTACGACATGTGGCCAGGACCTTATGGCAATTGGGGTTCACGTAAATATCTGATGGCAAGTCTCGACCAAAGTCTCAAGCGCATGCATCTGGATTATGTGGACATCTTCTACAGCCATCGCTACGACCCTAAAACGCCATTGGAAGAGACCTTGCAGGCATTGGTCGATATCGTTCGTCAGGGAAAGGCACTTTATGTAGGCATCAGTCGTTGGCCGTTGGAAGCCCTGAAAATAGCTGAGCAATATCTTCGCCAGCACGACACGCCTCTGCTCATTTATCAAGACCGCCTCAATCTGCTCGACCACACCCCGATGGAGCAAGGGCAGTTGCAATTCTGCAGAGAGCACGGCATCGGCTTCATCAGCTTCTCGCCCCTGGCACAAGGGCTGCTCACAGACCGCTATCTAAATGGCATTCCCGAAGACAGCCGAATGGCGCTTGGCACCACATTGAAACGAGATGTGCTGACAACAGAGCTGCTACAAAAATTACACGACTTCAACAATCAGGCGACCAAGCGTGGCGAGACATTGGCTGAGATGGCACTCTCCTGGATACTTGAACAGGAGGGCGTTACGAGCCTCATCGTCGGAGCCAGTTCCGTTGCCCAGCTTGCCACAAACCTGAAAGCAATAAAATAACGGATAACTCGAATTGCAGTCATTCCAAGAAAGAGAGTCCTAATCCAGGAATGTTGAATGGAATGTATTGACAACATAAGACACCTGGTTAATCTGATGTGATAAGCCACAAATTTTAACGTGTCAAGTTGCGAATTTTAACGTGTCAAGTTGCGCACTTTAACACGTTATAATTTTATTTTAGCACAAGGCTAATACAGATTTCACAGCATGGAGCAACAATTTTGTTTCTATGCAAGCGCGAAACGGAACTGTTGGCCTTTATATTCCCAAACAATGGTGCCGAAGCGAATGAGACGCGCTAAGATAGCGATAACAATGCGGCGAGGGAGACGCGACAGGCGCACTATCTGATTCAAGGTTTGGCTGCCACTCATGATGCTGAGCAACTGCCGCATCTTTTCATCATAGGTTATCACGGTGCCTCGAGGCTTCTGCGACTCGCGCCAAAGGGTAAGCAGAACGGGCGAGGCTACAATGTTCTCGTCAGCGATGCGGACATAGGCTCGCATCCGCCCCTCCTCATCTCGAGCATAGACAGGTCGCTTGGCTGAAGGCGGTATCGTGGCGATGACTATGGTGCGACCATCGGCATGACAAGTATCGAAGGTGATGCTTGGCTCGGGCTTGCAATACCGATAAGCGGCTTGGTGCATCATGAATATCTCCTCTTCGCTGCGCACACCAGAGAGATGCCCGTCGTCGCGAACACCTATCAGCAAACGTCCGCCATCAGTATTAGCAAAGGCAGAAACGGATTTGGCAAGTTTACAGGCATCAGCCACGCGATACTTGAAGTCCTGTTGCTGGTGCTCGCCCTCGCGAATAAAGCTGAGAAGATATCGCTTGTCGGGCATTAATAGAACAATCTGTTTGCGCGCAGGAGCAAGTCTTCAAGGCAAGATTGCACCCAAACGCCGTCGTGGACACCTGCATCAACACGCATGGTATAGGGAATGTTTTTGGAGCGGAAGGCTTTGACGAGATCCATGTTGCCCTCTAAAGTGAAGTCGTGGTCGCCGACAGCTACGCGCCATTCAACACATTTCCAAGCCTCTATCTCCTCCGCACTCCCCATCTCGACGCGCAGAATAGGATTGTTCTGGTCTATCACCCATTGGCGCCAAGTGGCTGAGGAATCGTTCTTGAGGAACTCTAGTGGCTGGCTTCGCAGATAACCACTGATGTCATAGACCATCGAGAACATTTCTGGATGATGGACACCATATACGGTTGCCGCTCCACCGCCCATCGAGAAACCCGCTATGGCTCGTCCAGTTTTGTCTGTTCGTGCATGATAGGTCTTTTCTATATAGGGAATGAGTTCCTGGAAGAAGTAGTCTTCATATTTCCAATCGGGTGCTCCCTTTTCGCCTTTCTTTGCATTAAAGTACATCATATTCTGCTGATTGGCTTCTGGCATGACAACTATCATGGGCTTGATGGTGCCGCTTGCGATTAGGCTGTCGAGGAACTGCGAAATATGGTGATTCCGTTCAAAGTCGGTATGTGAACCACCACCACCATGCAAGAGATAGAGCACAGGGTAAGAACTGTCCAATTTCAACTTCCCATTATCCATTGAGGAACTGCCTGGCAGATATATGGAATACTCGCGCTTAGTAATGCCGTTCAGAAGTTTGCAGGGCATCGTTAAGGAGTATGTCTTTGCCCCAGCCACGACAATGAAAAGGCAAGCAGCGAACACACATAAAATCCTTTTCATATATCTATATTTGTTATTAGCTTTTGTTGATTCTCCATGCAAAGATACAAATTTTAATTGATAATTGATAATAGAAAATTGAAAATTATTCATACCTTTGCACCATGAAAAACATTATTCTTTATTTTCTAGTTTTCCTTTTTTCTCATTTTCTTTGGGCTCAACCCGTTGCCCAATGGACAAATGCAGAAGTGTTGAATCTTTATGGCAAGGCTGTAGAAGAGACTGCTACGCGATATTCGCGACTGCCTGCTTCCCTTTCGAATGTGAGCAGGAAGTCTGTTTGGAATCTCGGGCAAAACTCCACAGGTCTTTATGTGCGCTTCCGTACTGACTCGCCAACGCTATGGGTCAGATGGAAATCTGCCACAAGTTTTGTGATGAACCACATGACTGCAACCGGCTCTCGTGGCTTGGACTTATATGTTCGCGATGATGGCAAATGGCGTTTCGTTGCAGCTGGCAGGCCTGACACAAAAGCAGCAGTCACGGAACGTAAAATCCTGTCGAACATGACGACAGAAATGCGTGAATATATGCTCTATCTGTCTCTTTATGATGGTGTTGCAGAATTAGAGATTGGTTCGGAAGAGGGTCATCCTCTTATGAAAGAAGAGGTGCCTTCTCCTCGTTCGGAAAATCCTATTGTGATGTACGGAACGAGCATCACTCAAGGCGGTTGTGTTTCGCGTCCTGGTATGCTTTACACAAGCATCATGAGTCGTGCATTGGATAGGGAGTTCATCAATCTTGGTTTCAGTGGCAACGCGTTCCTTGATCTGGAGATTGCAGAACTGATGGCTACTGTAAAGAATCCTGCCATGTATATTATTGCGGCTACGGAGAATGCAAGCGTGCAGCAATTTGAGGAACGTGGAGAAGCGTTCTTTCGTATTTTGAGGGACGCGCATCCAGATGTGCCCGTGATTTTCGTTCAAGCGGTTCGTTATGCCTACGATGTTCTCAATCAGGAAGACAAAGCCATTATGGAAGCAAAGATGGCAGCTTGCAAGAAGCTCTACGGCTCCCTGAAGAAGGCTGGCGAAAGGCACATTTACTTCATCGACCCTGCTGCTACAAAAGGCTTTGCAGATGCAGAATCATCTGTCGACGGATGTCACCTGACCGACCTCGGTGCCATGCGATTTGCCGATGTGCTATTGCCGCTTATTAAAAAACGACTTTCTTCCCGTTAACGATATAAACGCCTCGAAGTAATTTACCATTTGACAATTTGTAATTTTCGATTTTCCTGCCGCTAAGGTCGTAAACGCCTTCCATCTTACTTCCAACTTCTGTTGTCTCGATGGCATCGGGGGTTACTATATCACCAAGCATCTTTTCGCGGAACTCGTCGATAGCTGTATAACTAATACCGAATTCCGTATGAAGATAAGTGCGGAACCTCTCTTCAAGGGTTTCGCCTTCAAGGGCTTCAATCATCTCGAACATAGCATCGAGTTGTCCTTTGCTGCAAGGCGTATTGAAGTAAGAGAAGTTGGTCAGTTCGTAATCCTTGTAGATGTCGCTCTTGCTCATGCCCAACACGCCTTCGAGCAGGAAAGCGAGCGTGCCTGTTCGGTCACGCCCTATGGCACAATGGAAATAGACGGGTTTGTCGTTCTTCACGCAAGTCAGGATGAACTTAAGGGCAGTTATGTAAGTACTTTTCGAGTTGGTGAGACCTTCCATATGGCTTTGTGTCTGTCCCAAAGGTGTGCGTTTGTAGGTGATGTCATTGCCGAGAACAGATTTTGTGATGCTTTTTGCCTCGCTATCGCTTCTCAGGTCAAGTTCTGCTTTGATGCCAGCCCTGCGAAGCGCTTCGATTGCTTGTGGCTCTAGATTGTGTCCGCCATTCCATTCGGCACCTCTATAAATCTTGCCGTAGAGAATCTGTTTGCCGTTAGCCACATGCCAGCCACCGATGTCTCGAGCGTTTGCCGTTCCTTCTGCTTTGAGATGACGCATTTGTCCGGCTGTCGTGAAAGAGAAATTGGCAAGTGTTGTAGTCTCTTGTCCTTGTTCTGCAGTCACTTTGCAATAGTACCTGCGGTTAGGAATAAGGTTATAAATCTCGAATGATGCTGATTCTATTGGCACATTTTGGGTTATGGCATCGGCAAAATCTGGACTTTCACTCCATGTAATATATTGAGAAGCGGCAGTGGTGTCGCGCGTCCAGAAGACTTCAACAGGCAGGGGCCAGTCGCGTCGAGCCGGAGGGCTTTGATTGTAGTTGCTGACCATACTTGCATCTCCTTCTTCATATTCAAAATCATGGACGAAACCACGCACCCTTCCATTCTCCAGATTATATTCCATATCGAACATACCAGCCGTTGCGGGATGCAGATGCCACAGCTGCCGTGGCATATAACTACTGTTTTCCGGATAGTTATAGATACGGACGCGACTACCTGTATAGGCATATGGATAGGTCGCACTGCCTTGTATTTTGAACTGACCGCCACCAGCCCACGTGATGACTTGTTCGTGGAGGGGTTCATCTGTAAGGGAGATAGCTTTGCCATTGAGGTTTCCTCCTATTGAAGTTCCCACATACATTCCGTTATCGGCACATTGCATTGTCCAGTTGCCATTTTTGCGAACCAGTTTGAAGTAAGGCGGAGCCTCCATTCCCTCAATAGCCACAGCTTTCAGCCCGTCACTTTTGGGTTTGCTGGCATCGCCTTGCAGGACATAACCTGGGAATGCGACACTTTCAATGTAGTAGTGTCCCTCGTGGAGCGGGTAGCAATAGAGGGCCTCGTAGCTGGTTTGTATGCCATTGATGGCATTATTGAGTTGTTCCAGGGTAGCATTCTCGTCGAGCGCTTGTGCTTCGGAAACTGCATTGGCAAATGCTTCTGCACTTCCAAAGGAGTAGCATCCCGGATCAGTTCCAATGGCATCTCCTGTGGGCACTTTTGGGGCATAGGTGTCGATTACATTTTGCAGGTCGTCGAAGCTGAAATCTTGCCAAAGGTCGCCAATAATGTCGTACTTGCTCCAAGCGGCATCGGCGAGGAAAGCCTGATACATGGCAGGCCGGACGTGCACATTAGCTCCTGTAAAGTCGAAGGTATAGGAGCGCAGTTTTGGCACGGCGTCGCAATTCATATAGACCTCGTACTTTTTGCCGCCATAGATGCATAGTTTATCGCCCCATGTGTTGGCAGCAATGTTTTCGCCAAAGGTTATCTTCTCGAGCACCTTGTTGTAGCCGAGCGCTTCATAATCCATCAAGGTTACGGAATTCGGCACCACAATTTCCGTGAGTTGTGTCTGGTAGATAGCTTTGTAGCCAAGACTTGTGATGCCTTCGGGCAGGTTGAGTGCCGTGATGTTGGCATAATGGAAGGCATAATCGCCAATGGCCGTGACATTATATGTCTTGCCTTTTATGGAAACCGTTGCTGGGATTGTCACCTCGCCGCTATAGGGGCAGGGGTTTCCCGTCGAGGGCTGTTCTGCATTCGGATAGGTCACGGAGACTGTATTGTTGCCTGTAATCTCGTATTTGATGCCATTTATTGTCAGGTCGTCGTCCGTGATTGCGCCCTCTTTATCCCCTGGCACAGGGAATTCCGCGCCTTGCGTCCAGTTGTTGGCATCGAGCTGATTGGGCAAAGAGCCGTCGGCAAGCTGGACTGCACTGACTTCCGTGACACTCGGCACCTTGCTCGATGTCGTGGAGCTGCCTGTAATGGGCTGTCCTTCGAGGATGAAGTTATTGACGAAAGCGGTGGCAGCTGCTGTGTTATTGCCCACCAGCGCTCCTGTTCTGGTCGCACTTCTCGGACTGGCGATACTACCAATGCTCAGGTTATTGACAAAACTCAAACCGCTTCTGGCACTACTGCTATAGCCCACAATGCCGCCCTCGTAAGCGCTCAGATTGCCTATACCTGTCGAGTTGAGCGAACCGGCAAACAGGCAGTTGCTTACCGTCGTATTGTCGGCATTCGGCCAGCCCAAGATGCCAGCCACTTGCAGGTTTGTGGCAGCGCCTTCGATGGTGCCGTCATAGACGCAGCGGTTAATGGTGCATGATTCAGCCTCCACCACTATACCTGCCATGCGAAGCGACACCTTATCGGCAGATGCATTGGTGATGTTGACAGAGCACCAGATGTCCTGAATCTTGTGATTTCCGCCCGAGAAGCCTACCACACCGGCGGCAAAGTGGTCGACACTCGTGCCGGAAGCGGTCACGGAACCCGATATCTTGAAGTTGTGGACATTCTTTGTGCCATTATGATAGCCGATGAAGGCTGAGAGGAGCGTCGACTCATCGCTCACAATATTGAGGTTCTCGATGCAGTAGTTCTGTCCGTCGAACTCGCCGCTATGCTTGTTCTTCGCGTTGCCCATGGGCGTCCAGGGGCGATTCTCGAGGTCGACATCAGCAGCCAGACGGGCATTGATAGCTGTGTGGCCATTGTTCACCATGCGAGCCAACCAGAAGAGCTTGCCGCCATTGTCTATCTCATAGTAGCCATCGGCATCGAGCGAGGCAGGCTCATAGGGAGCGGTAAGGCAGGTGCAGAAGCCATTCACATAGCTATGCTCGTGACTGCTGGGCTTCGCAACAATGATGTTCGGCACCTTGCGCACCGAGCCGTCGCTGGTCCTGTTCACAACCCCTGCATCGGCCACCCAAAGTGTCGACGAGCCGCCGCCATCCAGGTTGATGGCATCCGTCATGCCCAGGTCTTCGGCAAGGCTGAGCAGATTGGGCAACGAGAAACCCGTGGCGCCATCCATACGACCTTCTGCCACCACCATATAGACCGTACCGTCGGCTGTCTTGCCAAGCATGGTTCGCGGATGCGGACCGTAGAATCCCTCGCCACCGATATAGGGGTCCATGCTCACTCCATTTCTGCGGAGCACGGGTCCTGTAGCCACAAAGCTGTCGTACTGCGCACCCCAAGTGGCAAGGTCGCTGGCAGTGGTGGCTGAGCTATAGGGCAGGATGGTGAATGTGCCGCCCTTGAAGGCCACGACGCCATTGCACCGCGCAAACTCCTCGGGCACCGTAGTGGCAATCTCCGTGCCATTCATCCAAAGAGCCGTGCACGACGTGACATTCGACACATTGAAATAGCTGCCATTGATGGCCGCCGTAGCCCCAGCCTCGAGGGCAAGGCCGTCCGTGCCCATAGTGGAATGCTCCTTGTCATAGAGCTCCGTGTTGACCGACGCCAGCTGGTATTTAGCGATAGCGAGCACCTGCGGACTGCCATAGAGGTCGCTGAAGACAGCTCGTCCATAGGTCACACCGTCGCATGTCTGCCAGTTCCAGTCGGCACTCTGCAGCACAGCCAGGTATTGCGACTGGCCGAGGACAGCGGTCGCCGCCACAAAGAGCGCAAGCAGGAGAGAAAAGCGGAAAGAAACAAAGGTCGGTCTCATCTTCATGGTAGTTTTAGTTTTTAATTTCCCTGCAAAGTTACAAAAAATCTGGCAAAAAACCAAATTTATTTGAATATTTCCGAGCGGAAGGACTCCAGCTATGCCGCCTGAGCACCTACTGGAGCGCAAGAAGTTCGACCGCAAGTCAAAGTTACAAAACTTTTTCCACATAAAAAACTTTGATGCGACAAAGCGTCTCGAAAAACAACCCTAAGCTAAATTGAAAACTTAACGTGTCAAGTTGCCAAACTTAACGTGTTAAGTTGTCCGATTTAGCGTGTCGAGTTGACAAACTTAGCGTGTTAAGTTTGCGATTTACTTGTGGTGTATTTCGTTGAATGCAACTGAACATCAAAAACACTCTGCACTCTACACCAACAGGTCTCAAAGCCCCTATTAATCGTAAGTAACAAGGGTGTAGAGTCTCTTCACCACTCTACACCAACTCTACACCCTCGCATTTGTTTGAGACACAATGCATTAAGTGGTACTGGTGTAGAGTGCAGAGTGTTTTTGCATTTTACTCGTCACTCATCATATTTCGTCCTAATCATTTGACAATCAGAAGTTAACACCCTGATGAGTGCCTGACGACTCATCTGGTCACTCGTCAGGTTGTATGTTGCTGATACTCTTTGCATTAACCCCCAAACCTGATGAGTGACGAGTGTTTTCGATTTCGTTTGTAATTCAACTTTTCTCCACAAATTCTTTGTCTTCACAAAAGAAAATGCTAACTTTGCAAACAGAAACAAAAAGCGGAACAACTATGAAACTCAGAAACCTTTTGGCATTCTTGCTCGCGATAGTGGCAGGTTTGCAGTCGGTAAAAGCACAGGAAGCCTATGCGGTTCTTAATGATGGCACTTTGACGTTCTACTACGACAATCAGCGCAGCAGCCGTCCTGGCACTTCGTATAATCTGAATAGAGGGGACTTCCCCCCTGATTGGAGAAGCGAAGCAGCAAAAGTCAAAAGTGCTGTGTTCGACCCGTCGTTCGCCAATGCCAAACCGAATTCCACGGTATGTTGGTTTAGCGAGATGGAAAATCTTACATCCATCACTGGCATGGAATACCTGAACACCAGTTACGTGTCATATATGGGGTTTATGTTCAGCGGTTGCTCTTCTTTGACAAGTCTTGACTTGAGCCACTTAGATACGCGTGTAGTGACCGATATGAGCGCCATGTTTCAGAGCTGCTCTTCCTTGACAAGCCTTGACGTGAGCAACTTCAACACGATAAATGTGGCAGATATGAACTTCATGTTCAGCGGTTGCTCTTCCTTGACAAGCCTTGACTTGAGCCACTTCAATACGTGGATTGTGACGAATATGAGTAATATGTTCAAAAGATGTTTGTCCTTGACGAGCCTTGACGTGCACAACTTCAACACGGGAAGTGTGACGGATATGAGCGATATGTTTGCTCTTTGCGAGAGCCTGACGAGTCTTGACTTATCCAGTTTCAACACGTCGAGAGTGCGAAACATGAGTTATATGTTCTGGGACTGCTGTAATTTGAAAAATCTCGATTTAAGATATTTCGACGTAAGGGATGTGACGAACATGAGCAATATGTTCTGTCATTGTTGGAGCCTGACGAGCCTGGACCTGAGTAATTTCAACACAAAGAATGTGACCAATATGGGAGGAATGTTTAGCGAATGTACTGGCTTAAAAAGTATTAACTTATCGGGATTCAACACATCGAATGTAACGCACATGGAATCTATGTTCGATTTATGCAAAAGTTTGACAAGCCTTGACTTGAGCAATTTCAACACAGAGAATGTGCTTAATATGGGTAGTATGTTCAAAAATTGTAAATCCTTGAAGAATCTGGATCTAAGCAATTTCAATACATCGTCAGTAAGATATGACGGTTTTTGGTTAGGGTTTGAAGGTATGTTCAGCGGGTGCAGCAGTTTGACAAGCCTTGACATAAGTCACTTCAATACTGAAAATGCTGATGTTCTAAGTGATATGTTCATGGAATGTCGTTCATTGACCAGCCTTGACTTGAGTAGCTTTGATACGAGGAAAATACATTACATTAGTCAAATGTTTGCCAACTGTGAGAAGTTAAAGACAGTCTATGTGGGCACCAACTGGAGCACAGAGGGGCTCTGGCCATCAGTTAGTACGGTATTTGAAGGCTGTGTAAGCCTCGTAGGCGGTGCTGGCACAACATTCGATGCCGACCATATTGATGCCACTTATGCTCACGTCGATGGAGGCCCAAGCTACCCTGGCTATCTCACCCTAAAGGCTTCTACTGCTGATGAACCATTCGAAGTGGACCACATCTATTATAAGGAAATAAGAGGTAGTGCAACTGTTGAGGTGACTTACAAGGATACAAACTACGGTACCTACAGCGGTACGGTGGAAATACCTGAAAACGTAATAAGCCCAGAGAATGGCATGTTCTACGTCGTGACAACCATTGGCGAGCGTGCCTTCTATCGTTGTCCCTACCTGCAGCATCTGACACTTCCCGCCACAATAGACCGCATAGAGAATGAAGCCTTTGTGGATGCCTTCCTCGATGCCAGCAACTCCGACATCACCTGTCTGGCCACGACACCTCCCA
>Ga0310695_10004330_pt1 | contig 26369 bp, 16 predicted proteins | sample RumenRJG_04DNA_FD_203882 | JGI IMG/M metagenome (GOLD analysis project Ga0310695, IMG submission 203882) | Bovine rumen microbial communities from Lethbridge, Alberta, Canada - RJG_04 (v2) (version 2) | ecosystem: Host-associated > Mammals > Digestive system > Stomach > Rumen | place: Canada... | reverse complement strand
TGATGGGCGACGCGCTGGCTATAGCGCTGATGGAGAAGCGCAACTTCCAGCCACAAGACTTCGCCCACTTCCACCCCGGCGGCGAGCTGGGCAAGCGTCTGCTCACTACTGCTGCCGACGTGATGCGCACCGACGACCTGCCAATAATTCCGGAAGACACCCATCTGGGCAAGGCCATCATCGAGGTGAGCCGCGGCAAGCTGGGACTGGGAGTGTCGCTCGACGACGGAAAGGTAACTGGACTCATCACCGACGGCGACATACGCCGCGCAATGGAGAAGTGGCAGGCTGAGTTTTTCGACCGCACGGTGGGCGATATTATGACGCGCAAGCCGAAAACCGTTAGTCCCGACACCAAGATAACCGAGGTGCAGCGCATCATGCACAAATATAAGATACACACCGTGCTTGTGGTTGACACCGCCAACCGCCTGCTGGGAATAGTCGACAGCTACTCGTGCATGATATAGAACCAATCGTGACTGAAGCAGAAAGATGAAGGTAAAAAGATTGTCCTGGACGAAACGCTGGTTCATGGCGGTAGTGGCTGTGGGCACGTTTGCCGGTGCCGGTGCGCAGACTGCTGACTCCACGGCTGTGGGCAGCGACTCGCTCATAGTGCAGAAGCTGAGGAAAAAGAACGTGAAATTCTCCCACGACAACAGCGTTACGCTGCTTATGAACGGACAGGAGAAGTTCGACGATATGTTTGAAGCCATACGGCAGGCACGCAGCAGCATCCATCTGGAGTACTTCAACTTCCGCAACGACTCTGTGGCAAAGCTGCTCTTCACCATACTGGAGGCCAAAGCCGAGCAGGGCGTGGAGGTGAGAGCGTTGTTCGACGGCTTCGGCAACACCTCGAACAACCGTCCGCTGAAGAAGTCACACCTCGCTGCCATACGCTCACACGGCATTCAGATCTACGAGTTCAACCCCGTGAAGTTCCCCTGGATCGACGATATCTTCAACCGCGACCACAGAAAGATAGTGGTGATAGACGGTCAGCTGGCCTACACCGGCGGCATGAACGTGGCCGACTACTATATCAACGGCACCGAGCAGGTGGGCGAATGGCACGATATGCACTGCCGCATCGAAGGCGAGGAAGTGAACACGCTGCAAAAGATTTTCCTGCGGATGTGGAAGAAAGTGACCGGCGAGGAGATACACGGAGCTAAGTATTACCGATACGGAAGCGAGGGAGGATACTTCAAGGGACTGAAACCCGACACCACGGCGACAAGAGGCCGGAAGATGGTGGGCATCATAAACCGTGAGCCTCACACCTCGAACGAGATCATTAGGGAGTTCTATTACAATGCAATAAACTATGCACGCGACAGCATAAAGATAATAAATCCCTACTTCACACCCAGCCCACGACTGAAGCGCGCACTGCGGAAAGCTGCAGAAAGGGGCGTTAAGGTGGAGCTGATGCTGTCGGTGAAGAGCGACATTCCGCTCACACCCGACTGCGGTTTCTACAATGCACACAGGCTGATGAAGCGCGGTGTGAAGGTGTGGATGTTCAAACCGGGCTTCCATCACACCAAGATTATAATGGTAGACGGCAAGTTCTGCACCGTGGGCAGTGCCAACCTGAACTCGCGAAGCCTCAGATGGGACTACGAGGAAAATGCTGTGATTGTGGACAAACCCACCACCAAGGAGCTGTCGGACCTGTTTGAAAGGCAGAAGAAGGACTGTTTCCTCCTGACCCCGGAAAGCTGGAACTCGTTCAGGACGCGCTGGCAGAAGTTCCGCGGATGGTTTGCCAACCTGCTGTCACCCTTTCTGTAAAGACAGCAGAAACACCATTTCCCAATCACCACTCCCCTATCAAATCCTGTTAATATCCACGTAACCATTCATCACGGCATAGATGGTGAGGGCCGACACGCTTCGCAGCGAGAGCTTCTCCATGATATTCTTGCGGTGAGTGATAACTGTAGTAACGCCAATATTGAGCTGGTCGGCTATCTCCTTGTTAATATAGCCCTGTGCTATGAGCGACAGCACCTCTATCTCGCGGTCGCTGAGTGCCTTGGGTTGCTGCGGACGGGGCGGCAGATGCTCGCCTTTGGGATGGCCGCGACGACCGAGGTGGAGCAGCTGACGGGCCAGTTGCTCTTCTGAAACGTTGATGCAAAGGCTGTTGAAGTCGGACAACTGCTTGTCGGGGCTTACCGTGGTGGTGAGCACTATGGTGCGCCGACGGCGCTCAATGAAGAACTGACGGTGCTCAAGAACGATGTTCATGGCCACGAAGAAATGAAAAAACTGTGACTCGCCTTCGCAAATCATCTCGTCGAACGAACTGAACGACCTTACATTGGCCAAGGGGATGGCCGTCTGTAGGAGCTGTTTCATTCCTATTACGGCCAGTGTGTTGGGGTCTATGATAGCCAGCGAGGGACGGTTTTGCATTTCCATAGCGCGTTTTGTTAGTTTATATGTTTGATATTAGACCATATCCGGATTGTTCAACATTATCATTTCGTCGTTTGCCTGGGCGGTATTGTCGTCCATTATCACCCCGAGTGCTGCGTCAAGGGCAGCCGTGATGCGAGGTGTGCGGCGTGGGAAGCCCATCAGCAGAGCCGTGGCACGGAACAAGTCGGCACGCGGAGCCGAACCGTTCTGCGACAGCACCCAGCGCAGAGCATTGATAAGCTCGATGGCTGGAATGTCGCTGATGTCGCGATTGGCGCTCTTGCGGAACGACGTGTATGCTTCGGCGGTAGCAGCATCGGTGAAATAGTATTCAGGCAGGGTGCTTGCGGGCTGCTCCTTGTGGCACTCCCCGAGCACGCTGTCTATCGTCTGAGTCAGAGCGACGGTCTTTCCTTGCGCCACTTCCGTCATGCGACGAACCAGGAAACTGCGTGTGACGGGTTGCTCGTGCTCCACTATGGCGGCAGCTACGTTCCTGAGCAACACCTTGTTGCGCTGAAGTATGGGCATCTCGACAAGGTCGAGCTTGTCGTAAGGGGCAGCTTCGGCTGTCACCTGAGCCGTCGAGGCAGTGTCGTCGGCCTGCAAGTCGTCGGCATCGAACGTAAATTCGGGCACGGCAGCAAGGCTGTTCGCCTTCAGTTCAGCAGTTGACTGCTCGGCTGCGTGCAGCATTTCGCCCACCCTTTGGTATGCCCGGTCAGGGTTCTCGTACCAGTCAAGGGTCCACAAGCGCATCACCGTCCATCCAAGCGAGGCCAGAATAGAGGGTTGAACGATCTCTCGGTCGCGCGTGGTCTTGGTCGAATAATAGCTTCTTCCGTCGAGAAGAACGCCTAAGACATATCGGTTCGGGTTGTGGCGGTCGGCAACAGCCAGGTCGACCTTGAACTTGGAGCGGCCCACCTGGGTGCGCGTGGTGTAGCCATCAGCGTGCAGGCGGTCGGCAAGTTGGTTGACCACGACCTGCTCTTCGGGCTGTTCGGCTGTGGTAGGAGCAACCATGCGCCCTCCGCGCTCGGCGTATTCGAGGAACGACTTGAGGCCAATCACTCCCAGAGCATTGGAGCGGCGCAGGTCGATATGCTCGGAACGCAACGACGAGAAGACATACATCTCATAGCGCGAACGCGACACGGCCACGTTGAGTCGCCTCTCGCCGCCCACGTTGTTGAGCGGTCCGAAGTTCATGGAAACCCGTCCTTGCCGGTCGGGACCATACCCGACAGAGAACAGTATCACGTCGCGCTCGTCGCCCTGCACGTTTTCAAGGTTCTTGATGAATATCGGTTCGGCAGAGTTATATGCCTTTTCCTCGAGTTCGGGATATGCACTGAGCTGCTCGCTGAGCAGGTCTTCGATAAGGTTTTGCTGCACCTTGCTGAACGAAACGACACCTATGCTCAGACGGGAAAGCTCCGGGTCTTTCAACCTTCGTATCACCTCGTCGACTATTGCCTGAGCTTCGACACGGTTGCTGCGGCTGTGGCCCTTGTCGTAGACACCCTTGACAGGAACCAGGTGCACCTTGCTCGTGCCGTCGTCGACCGACGGGAAGGTGAGCAAACTGTTGGCGTAGTAATTGGAATTGCTGAAAGCTATAAGGCTCTCGTGCCTGCTTCGGTAGTGCCAGGTGAGGTAGTGTGAGGGCACCGACAGGGCAATGCAGTCGTCGAGGATGCTTTCCATGTCGTCGATGTCTACTTCATCCTCGTCAACCTGCGAGGTAGAGAAGAAGCTTGTGGGCGGCATCTGCTTCGGATCGCCCACTACCACGAGTGCCTTGCCGCGCGCAACGGCTCCCACGGCTTCGCTTGTGGGCATCTGCGAAGCCTCGTCGAAGATTACGATATCGAACTTCTCGCGTGCCACATCCACGTACTGCGCCACCGATATGGGACTCATAAGCATACACGGACAGAGCTTAGGCAGCAAGGTTGGTATGCTGTCGATTATCGAACGGATGGAATTGCCGCGTCCGCCGTTCATTATGTTGCGCTTGAGAATACCGAGTTCGGAAGTGGCAATGGCTGCATCGAGTGTCGTGGGCACGCGTGACACCATGCGGCAATAGAGTTCTTGCTTGGTTAGCTCCTGGAAATTGGCGGTCTGCTGGCGATATTCGGCTATCACTTTCTCGAACAGCAAGCCGTTGAACATACGCAACTGGTCATTGCTGTCGATGATATTGACTGCCAGTCTGTGGTAGACACCTTTGAGGAAAGCACGGAAGGCTGCTTCAACGGTGTCGCCCTCGTGCTCTATTCTGCCTGTAACGAGCGACAGACAAGTGGGCTGAAGCTCGCGTTTCTTTGCCACCCACTGATACCATTCGCGCATGAGGGAATAGTTGTCGAGCCATATATCAGCGCGATTGCTGAGTTCGGAATAGATGTCCGGCGAAGAGAGGGTTAGTTCCGAGAGCTTGCAGATGCTGTCGTAGATGCCATCGAGCAAGCTGAACTGGGCGAGCAGACTGTCGAGAAGGCCAACGGTAGTGTCGCGGAAAAGTATCCACGGACTGTCGGTCATCGACGTAAAGGTGCTCAGGACATCCGAATCGTCCTGTCCTGAGGCTGCTGCATATTGCTTGAGGTAGGTCCACAGCTTCGGCAAACCAGCCAACAGTTGTCCTATTTCGCTCCACCGCTCGGCTTCGGGCAGTGCAAAAGTGTCGAAATAGCTTTGTGCGGCGGGTGCTTTCACAGCCACTTCCTTGACAAGTTTCTGGTATTCAATGAGCTGGTCAAGCACTCCATCGACCTCTGTCTGCTGTAAAGGACCATATCGGCGCAGGCCTTTCAAGAAACTGCGACGGACAAAGAAGCGTGGAAGGAACCACTTCTGGCCAATCTCTTGCCACCTTGCCTGAAGCTGAAGGCCGTCTTCTTGGAATATAAGTTCACTGAAACGCTGCAACAACGCGGCCTTGATACTGTCGCGCCGGAGTCCTTTTGCAACATATTCAGCCATCACCGACTGCTCGCTTTCATTGATGGCAAGATCCATCAGCCGCTTGTTGAGCTCGGGAAGCGTGCGTATCACTCCGGCTACGTCGGCAAGCCACAAGAAGCCTGTGCGCGAAACGCATGGCAACTTCCACTTGGCGTATGCTGCATCACGGCTCTTTGCAAAGACGGCGAACTGGCGCTGATAGTCTTCCAAATACTTACGCAGGCTCTCCAACGTGTCATTGCTGTTGTCTTTTGGCTCCAATCCTCTCAGCGGATGCTCCTTAGGCTGGCCTATCAATCGGCATATCGCCGACAGCTGAGCCTCCTCTTGCTGCCACCAGACAAAGTCTTCAGGCTGCACGCCTATGGCTACGTCCTGCTCAACGGGCAGTTCCTTCTCGTCAACAGAAAGATAACGGTTGATAATATCATGGAGCGAAAGGCCGCAACGGTGCTTCTCGTGCATCGCTTCCATATTGTCGATGAGCTTGATGCGCTGCTGATGCAACGCCTCGGAAGCCTGAGCATAGTTCTCGGGGTTGCTGATGTGGACGGTCTCAAGGGCCTTTTTCATCTGCGAAAGGAAGTGGGTCTTGGTCACTTTGTTAGAGTGAAGCTCCAGACAGAACGGCGACAGGCCAATCTTTTCGAGCCTTGACTGCACCACGGACAGAGCCGCCATCTTCTCGGCAACAAACAGCACGCGCTTGCCTTGGTACAAAGCATTGGCTATCATGTTGGTGATGGTCTGCGACTTGCCTGTTCCCGGAGGGCCGTGAAGGATGAAACTCCTGCCACTTCCCGACTCCACGATGGCTTCCATCTGCGAAGAATCGGCATCAAGAGGTATCGCATAGTCGGCAGGCGAGCTGCTGCGGTCTATCTCGCGGGGGTCAACAGTGGCTGTATCGGCAGTCCACTTAAGTTTGTTGTCAATCAGCGAACTGACTATATTGTTCTCCTTGAGTTTGTCGGCGTTGTTGTGAATGTCATTCCACATTACAAACTTGTTGAAGGAAAACAGTCCCAACAACGACTCTTCCATCACATCCCAGCCATGCATGTGGGCTATGGCACGGCGAACACCCGTAAAGACGAGCTTCACATCTACCCCACTCTCGTCTAAGGGCAGTGGATTGAGGAAGTCAAGATTTATCTTGAACTGCTGTTTGAGCAGTTCCACGAGGGTGATATTAAGCAAAACGCCTTCGTCGCGCATACGAAGCACATAGCTGTAGACACCTCCTTTGCGCAGAATTTCAATCGGCAGAAGCAGTATCGGGGCGAAACGGGGCACCGTGCTCTTTGGATTCTCGTACCACTTCAACATTCCCAGCACAAGGAAAAGGCTGTTGGCACCGTTCTCTTCTATCGCGGTGCGCGACGATCGGTAAAGATAAGTAAGCGATTCTTGCAGCTCTCGCTCGGAGAGATAGCTCACTACCTGGTTCTGCTGTATGATTGCGGTAACGAAATCCTTTGACTGCAATGCTTGCAAATGCGAGTCATAGATACCCCATTCGCCCGGTTCCACGCGCTTGCCGGTCCACGGCACCACCCTGAAATCCTCTCCGGCCTGGAGCTGATTCTCTATATTCTCGATGGCAAACGAGACAAACGGTATCACCCTTCGCCCGGCTTTAGTGTTTATAAGGTTGTTGCGCAGTGAGAAGTCGAGCAGCTTGCGCTCCCAGATCTCTTGCCGGGTGATGGGTCTTGTATGCTGTTCGAGGTGGAGCGAATAGTGTGACAGTTGGCTTACTCCCTCCTGGCTGACTTCGCCTACCTTAATTTCAGCAGGCTCAATAAGCATCTGTCCGTCGCGTCTGGTAAGCTGTGGAAGAGGCTTCACATGGTCGAGGCGACAGCGGTGAACGTCAATGAAGTACTGGAAAGCTCCCGGCTCGCGCACTGTACGCAGTGCAAGGTCTACCGCTTCATCGAAACTGATTTTCTTTCCCTTAGTCAGGGCTGTCGTTTCAACCAAGACAATGTTATTGTTGCCGTCTGCCGACTCTTTGAGCAAGAAGCTTTCATCGTCGCCTACCTTGTGAGTATAGACCTCACTTGTGAGCCACGCCCCTACGAGAGCATGGCCGCGCAGCACCACAACGATAGGATACAGCCCCACCGACTCTATCAGCGAGGCCATGAGCAGCGTGAGGTCGAGGCACGTGCCCAGCTTTTCGCCGAGCACTCTGTCGGTCATCCTGATGCGCTGGCCGCCGGTTTCAAAGCTGGCAGGTGGGTTTGCGTAGACTATATTCTCGTTTTTCAAGGTCTCATAGAGTGCCGCAACCTGCATACGCGCCCTGTTTCTGTCGAGCGACTGATAGCCGTCGAGCGACCCGTCGCCCGTCCAAGCCTCAAGGTAGTTGGCCGACAGTCTCGTAATCTGCGACAGCGCAGGAGCGTTGGGTACGACATAAGCCGCCAGCAGTTCGGGCAGAGTGTTGCCGCCGGCCCACTGGTCGTAAGGCAAGAGGCGCAAAGGGAAGGATTGTCTGTCGAGAACTTCGCCGTCCTTTGCCACTTCGGTGGTTAGTTCCGAATCCATAGCCTCGGTCAGGTTGAGCAAGAACTCAGCATCAGGGCGCAGTTCCACGTCGGTCAAAGTAAGTGTCATACCTGCCTGAAGGTTGTCGATGTGGCTCTGATACTCCCCCAGCCTGTTGCCCGTCACTGTGATATGCAGGTCAGACAAGTCACCTTCACCACAGTTCATCACCTGCATCTGGCTCACCACTTTCACGCTATTGACGTGTTGCGCCAGGTTCACCGTGGGCAGATAGTCGAGAGACACTCTCAAGCTTATGTTCTTTTCTTCACTCATCAAGTCAGTTATTTATAGCGTAATACCGGTCATGGCTTTCTCCAGAACCGGTAAGTTATGTCTTCAAAACTGTCATCGGGCATCCGTTTATAGAGCCGCTGGTTTGTCGTGGGGCTCTTCAAGGGTCCCAGATGGCGGATATACGGTCCGATCTTTATATAGTCGAAGAGCTTCTTGTCTACCATTTTAGGCACCCTCAGCCGCCCGCTGTACCAGGCAACCTTGAACATCGGGTGCTCTTCCTTTATGTAATTGGCCAACATTGCCACCTCGCGCGGCTCGCTGTCGCCCCCCATGAAGGCCACGCAGGTGATGTCGTTGCCAAACGATTCGATAAAGTCGTCGATTGCTTCCACGCCGAGTGGCAACCCTATATCGTCCCAAAGGTAATGGCTATGGCAACCGGGACAGTGACACGGGCAATTAGATATGTTAATTGCCAGTGTCACTTCGTCGGGTATCTCCTGGAAAACAATCCCTGTGTTGACGTATTTCAGCATCGCTTACTCCGCATGGGCATAGTAGCGGCGGGCCGCTTCCTGCTGACGGGGCTGCGAGAAATTGCTCACGCGTTTGAGGTATCCGATGATGCGCGTCATGTAATCGACATTGTGCGAGTGGCAATGCGGACACTCGTGGAGGTATCGCTTGTCGATTGTACCGCAGTCGTTGCAGATTGTGTTGGGAATATTGAATGTGAAATAGTTGCATCCTTCCTTGGCGGCCACTCTCAGCAGCTGTGCATACTGCTGCTTGCTGAGGTGCTCCTCGAGGTTCATGTGAAGGGCCGAACCACCGGTGAGATGCTCGATATAGGGTGCTCCGTGGAGCTTGAACTTGTCGATTATGTTCAGCGAGTCGTCTTCGACAACATAGAAATAGCTGTTGTAGCAGTCGCGCGGCACGAAATATCCATCCTCGCGGTCCCACTTGGCGTGCTTCACGCCTACGTTCTCTGCCGGAATCATCTCGCAGTTGAACATCACGTCCTTCGTGCGGAACTTCTTGTTGGCCTTCTCAATCAGCCCCAGCACGCCCTGAACGAAGCGCAGGTAGTCGTCGTTGGGGGAGATCTTCAGGCCCATGAACTCGGCTGCCTCTACCAAACCATTGATACCTATAGTAAGGTATTGGCGGCTGATGTTGATATATCCGGCATCGAACAGGGGCAGCATACCGTGGCTCTGCAGGTCCTTGAGGTTCTCGTTGTAGGCTATCTGCACCTTGTGACACAGTTCGATAACCTCTGTAAGGTACTCTTTATAGTCGATATGATGGTTCACAGCATACTGTATACAGCGGTTGAGGTTGATTGTGAGCACGCTTTTCGAGCCTGTCGACACACCTCCTGCACCCAGAGTGTAGCTGAATCCGTTGTCCTGTATCTCGTTTCTCAGTCGGCAGCATGAGCTCAGCGAGTCGGCATTGTCGCTCATGTAGGTGAAGAACGAGTGTCCCTCGGCATACATCTCGGCTGTGAAGTCGCCCCACTCCTTGTCCATAGGCTCGCCGTCCTTGGTCAGAAGAGCCATCGTTTCGACAGGGAAGGTGAGCATGGTCTTCGTGCGTTCCTTGTTGAACCACTTCATAAAGCGCTTCTGCAACCACGAAAGGCCGTTCCAGTCGGGCTGGCTTCCGTCGGGGAAATAGAACTCTCCGAAGAGGCTCTTGAAGTAGAACTCGTCATAGTAGGCCACGTTCCAGAACACAGCCTGATAGTTGCGGGCACCCGTGGGCTGGTTAAGCGTGTAGACAATCTGCTCGAAACAGTCGGTGATTACCTTGTCTATGGTGCGGCGTTTGAGCGAGAGGTCAACCACTTCATCGCTCCGCTTGTAGTAGTCCAGACCGTATTCCTTACCTATAAAGTAGTTCATATACATGAGGAACTCGGGTGTGGCACACGCGCCGGAGAGCATACTCGAGACCATGAACACCATGTTGACGAAACCGCCGCAGAAGCTCTTCAGGTTGGTAGGAGCCGTGCTGTTGCCTCCGATGGATATTGTGCCTCCGATAAGCCACGGATACATCGTGATGCTTGCGCAGTAGTTGGCAAGCGAAGTCTCGTCGTTCTTATATATAAAGTGGTGTGTCAGCTTGTCGATATACTCGTCGGCCAATGGCTTTCCGTACATCTTCTTGATGCGGTCGGTGAGCAGGCGACGGTTGAGGCGGATGAAGTTCGACTTGGGCAGCTCGCCGATGAGCGTAGCTATGTTCTTGTGCTCCACGTTGGCATTGGCATCATACTTAGAGCCTGTTGCCGCGTTGGCTGCATCGCAGTAGTCGGTGAGGAACTGTAGCTTGCTCAGGGTCTCACGGTCTTCGCTGTGCTGCTGGCGATAGAGCATGAACGACTTGGCCACCTTGTAGAAGCCTTCGCGCATGAGCGCCTCCTCCACCTGGTTCTGGATGTCCTCCACCTTTATGTCGTCACATATATCAAGATGGCTTACAATCTTGGATATCGTGCCAAGGTCCACTGGTTGCGACACACTCTCAAAGGCTTTGAGAATGGCGTTCATTATTTTGTCTAATGAAAAGCGGTCTTTCGATCCGTCGCGCTTCGTAATTGTAAAGTTCTTAATCTCCATTATTGCAGTATGATTATATTATTTTTTTGGTAACATTCCTCGTTTAGGCAAGTCGAAAGTTCTCCGTTTTGGGAAACTTTTTCCCGAACAGGCCAGCAAAAGTTTTCCGTTTTTGCTCACCGAAATCGACCACAAAGTTAATACAATATTTCAATATCGTGCAATAGCAGCAGCGTTTTTTTAGCGATGAAACGGCATTTTTTTATCGCACAAAACACCCACCAACATATCTTCCGCCACCGTTTTCCGCTGAAATTCAGCACTGTTATTGCAGCAAATTACAGCAAAGTTGCGGCAGCCGCGAAGTGGCAATTTTACTCCAGCTGCTATGTAACATTGCTACAGCTATCCTGGAGCAATGCTACAGCTATCCTGTAACAACACTCCAGAGCCCTTGTAAAAAAGTTACGGCGGCATCCGTAAACTTTTTACGGAGCCGCCGGAGAAAAATATCCCACGAACGGGGTCAGAGCTGCACGCTGGCAATGTCGACCCAGTTGTTCACTATGGCATAGATGGTAAGCCCTGCCGGGCTGTGTATCTGCAACTTACGGGCTATGTTGCGGCGATGGGTAATCACGGTGTTGATGCTTATGCATAGGTGGTCGGCTATCTCCTTGTTGGTCATTCCCTGCACAACGCCTATCACCACGTCCTTTTCGCGCTCGCTCAGGGTTTCGCTGTTTTCGCCTCCGGGATTTATCATGTTGCTAATCTTCACCGCCACATCGTTCTTGCGCAGCTGTTTCTCCAACCGCCGGATAGCCGGAAGAAAGATGTTCTCCTCCACTTCGGCATGTTGCGAGAGCCACGTCTCGCAGTTGTAGATGTCGTAGAGCGCAGCCGTCAGGCGGTTGTTGTGGTGCATATCCGAGGGAAGATACTTCAGGATGATGTTCTTCAGCTCGCGGAGTTTCTGGTTAGTCTGGCCGTGATGCTTCGAGAAAGTCTCTATGTCGAAGTCGTCGTCGGACTCTCCAGCCTGCAATCGCTCCACATAAGGGAACACCGTCTTCTCCTCGTAGCGCATGTGGTTCTGTATGGAATGGGTATATTCGTCGTAGAGTTTCATTATCAGGCGGGCCAGATTGTCGTTTTCGTCGAGCGCGGCGACAAGTTCCTTGCGTATGAAAGGAAGCTCGAAGTTGAGGAAATACTCATGGCTGGCCTGCAGATAGTGGAGCAGCGTAGGAACCGAAAGGCGCCCGTCATCGTCTATATCGCGGTATCCGTTGATGGTGAAGTTCACCACTGCCAGGAAGGTATAGGTGTCCACCTGCTGGTCTTCGCACACTTCGCGCACCGTCTTGTCGCCGAAACCCAGGTTTATTCCAAAGCGTCCGAGTCCCTGTAGTATGTCATAGTTATCTCTGATGAGCGAGATCATCTTGTCATCAGCTTCATACATCTTTTGAGTTTTCATACTTCCACCTTATATAACATTATAAAACAACTGCAAAGGTAGCACTTTTGTTGCTATAGTTCAAATCACCAAAAGTAGGTATATTGCCCTTTTACCGACATTTGGCGATTGCAAACATTTAACAGTAAGAGTAATTTTGCACTCGCTTTTCAGGAATATCAACTGAAATTAACATTATTTCAAATTCTAACATAGTGAATAAGATGAGAAAAGGTATTGTTCTTTTAGCACTCGCAACGATGATTTCGGGTGCGTCCCTTGCCTCTGAGCCCCCTGCTTCAGCCGACACAACGTTCAACCGTTTCCGCGTAGGAGGATATGGAGAGATTGTTGCGCAGTTCAAGGACTACGGCATCAACCGCTTCAACGGCACAGACTACGGCAACACTCGCATCAACCGCAAAGAGATTGCCATACCGCGCTTCGTGCTGGCAATGGACTTCAAGTTCTCGAAGAAGTGGATTCTGGGAGCTGAAATAGAGTTCGAGTCGGGCGGCACTGGCGTTGCCTACGAGCTTGAGAACACTGAAAACGGTGAATATGAGACCGAAATAGAGAAAGGTGGCGAGGTAGCCATAGAGCAGTTCCACATCACTCGCCTCATCACTCCGGCACTGAACGTGCGCGCCGGACACATGATTGTGCCGGTGGGACTTACCAACACCCACCACGAACCAATCAACTTCTTCGCCACATCGCGTCCCGAGGGCGAGACCACTATGCTCCCCTGCACATGGCACGCCACCGGTCTGGAGCTGTTCGGACAATTCGGCAGCGGCTACTCACAGTTCGACTACGAGGCCATGGTGGTTGCCGGACTCAATGCCAACGGTTTCGGTCGCAACAACTGGGTTAAAGGCGGCAAGCAAGGACTCTTCGAGAAGGACAACTTCACATCGCCTGCCTACGTGGGAAGGCTCAACTACACCGGCGTGCCGGGACTCAGACTCGGAGCGAGCCTGTACTACTGCCACAATGCCGGTGCCAACTGCGACAAGCTTATCACCTATGACGACATCGGAAAGATACACGTCACCATCTTCTCGTTCGATGCACAGTATCAGGATCGATACGTAACGGCACGCGCCAACTTCGTGCAGGGCAACATGACTCATGCCAACGAGGTGGGCAAACGCAACCGACTGCTGTCAAACAAGTCGGGTTACAGCCGACTCACACCCATTGCCGAGCGCGCACTGACCTACCGGGCAGAGGTCGGAGTGAACCTCAGCAGCATCTTCAGCGGTGCCAGGAAGTTCCCGGTCATCTACCCGTTTGTCCAGTACGAATACTATAACCCACAGGAGAAAAGCGGCGGCAACGATGTGATGGACAAGCGCTGCCAGGTGAGCAAGTGGACTTTCGGAGCCAACTGGAGGCCTCTGCCCAACCTCGTAGTGAAGGCCGACTACACCACACGCTCCATCGGAACAAACAAAATCTTCGGAACAGGTCCCTACAACAGCGAAAACGAGTTTGCCATAGGAGTGGCATACGTAGGCTGGTTCTTCAAACACTGACAACTCTATGACACAAACAACATAATAAAAACACTAAAACAATGAAGAAGTATTTAATCCTTACAAGCGCGCTCGCACTGATGGCTCTTGCCGTTACATCGTGTGGCGACGACAAGAACGACCAGTCTGGCAGCAACGACAACGTCGTAATCAACGACAGCGAGTACGATGCAGTCATCAACCAGTATGTTGATGCCGTCATCCTGCCTACTTATGCCGACCTGGTAAGCAAGAACACAGACCTCTACAACGCTGTCATCGCATTCGGCAACGACCGCACCGACGCAAAGTTCAGTGCCGTAGCAGAAGCCTGGCTCAATGCACGCACCCCCTGGGAAACAAGCGAAGCCTTCCTCTTCGGCCCCGTTGCCGACAAAGGTCTCGACCCGAACATGGACTCGTGGCCCCTCGATGCTGATGCCATCGACCAGATTATGAAAAGCGGTAACTGGAACGGACTGATATGGAATGGCGAATATGAGCCCCTCAACGAGGACGACGAGGATGCCAGTTCGGAACATGCCAAGGAGATTGCAGCCGTTCAGAGCGTGCGCGGTTTCCACACTTTGGAGTTCCTCTGCTTCCGCGACGGAGAGCCAAGAACGATCAACCAGAGTGCAAAGAGCACCGATGCAAGGGACATTGTCTACAATTCAAGCAACGCAGACGGATGGGTTGAGTACATGAGACAGGTGGCTCTGCTGCTTCAGAACGATGCTCTCACCCTGAACAACGCATGGAAGGACGGCTACGCTGCCACCTTCAAGGCTCACAAGAACAGCGACTACGCCAGCGGTCTGAGCTGCATTGAGCAGATTATCGACGGCTGCATCGACATTGCATCCGAGGTTGGTTCACAGAAGATTGGCGAACCCTACCGCCTCTATCAGTCGGGCAAGACCACCGAAGCTCTCTACGCAGTGGAGTCTTGGTACAGCTGGCACTCGCGTGAGGACTACCGCAACAACATCTACTCTATCCGCAATGCCTACTATGGCTCGCTCAACGGCACTGTGAACGCCAACTCTATCTCGGCACTGACAGCTAAGTACAACCCGTCGCTCGACAAGAAGGTGAAGGCCGCTATCGATGCTGCCGCCAATGCCATCATGGACATTCCGCAGCCGTTCCGCAACAACATCAACTCGGCTGAGGCAAATGCAGCCATGGAGGCTTGTGCCGACCTGCAGGATGTACTGGAGAAAGACCTCAAGAGCTTCCTCACCAACCACACTCGCTAAGAAGCGACCAACATGAAGCATGATGCGAAGACGACATCTGAGCCGTCTTCGCACTTGCTGTTATAGCAAACAAGCCATAGCCACACCCCACCCTACTATACAAAAAGCATATTATGAACAAACTGACAAGATACACACTGCTCGTAGCAATAGCCTTTGCAGCGACTGCCTGCGAAGACGACGAGGGACTCGACGTTACCGACATCGAGATACCCTACGGCTATGCGCTCTCGGCAGGCACCTCCACGATATTCTACAGCTCGTCAAAGAGCTACGACCAGGCTGCGTCGTGGGTGTCGGGAGCCTACGACGACCGCTTCAACACCGGCGACCGCCTCTACGACAATGTGAAGACAAGCAACCACAACGGCAGCGGCGGCGGACTGGGACCCGTGTATGCAGGCTACAGCTGCGGCTCGTGCCACCGCAATGCAGGACGCACCGAGCCGTCATACTGGTCTGCCTACAAGAACGGCAGCCATGAGGCATCGGGGCCCTACGGCTTCACGTCGATGCTGATTTATATGTCGAAGAAGAACGGAAAGTTCTTCCCCGACTACGGACGAGTAATCCACGACCAGGCCATCTACGGCGTGAAGCCTGAAGGAAAGCTGAAAGTAGACATTCGCGAGGAGAAATTCTACTTCCCCGACGGCGAGGAATACTCGCTGTGCGTGCCGCAGTGGACACTCACCGACCTATATGCCGAGAACGTGAAGCCAGAAGATATGTTCCTCACGGTGCGCATACCGCTGCGCCATGTGGGTATGGGGCAGATTATGTCGCTCGACCAGAACGAGATAGAAGCACTGGCTCGACAGAGCAACTACCCCGAGTGGGGCATCAGCGGTCGCTGCAACTACGTTGTGGAGCGCGGAGTGCGCCAGCTCGGAGTGTCGGGCAACAAGGCCCAGCACGCTGACCTCACCGTGGAACTGGGCTTCTCGAGCGACATGGGCATGACTAACAGCCGCTACCCGGAGGAGATTTGCGAAGGCCAGGCACAGGTAAACCAAGGCAGCATGATGGGTCTGAGCTACGAACAGCTCGACTGCACCACCGAGGAAATGGAGGATGTAGACCTCTATATGCAGAGTCTCGGAGTGCCGGCACGCCGCAACATCTACAATCCCGACGTCATCGCAGGCGAGCAACTCTTCTATAAGGCCGGCTGCCACCTGTGCCACGTCACCACGCTCCACACCCGTCCGCGCGGCTCAGTGCTGCTGGCAGGCACCCGTCTGCCGTGGCTCGGAGGACAGACCGTACATCCCTACTCCGACTTCCTTATCCACGACATGGGCTCGGAGATAATGGGAGTGGGCCTCAACGACAACTACGTGAGCGGACTGTGCATGGGCAACGAGTGGCGAACCACTCCGCTGTGGGGCATCGGACTGCAGAAGAAAGTCAACGGACACACTTACTTCCTCCACGACGGACGCGCTCGCAACTTCACCGAGGCCATCATGTGGCACGGAGGCGAAGGCTGGGCATCGCGCCAGAAGTTCGCCAACTTCTCGAAAACCGAGCGCCAACAGCTCATTAAATTCCTCGAATCACTCTGATACACCTTATTTAATATATAAACGACAATGAACTTCAGACACATCATAAGCGTTGCTGTCATGCTGGCAGCATCAAACATAACCACCATAGCTCACGCAGCTACCGGCAACGAGGCTACAGACAGCACCACAAGCAAGGCTCCTTCTGCCGAAGCGACACCCTCGCACGCCAAGTATGACATGGAGAACGGCGTGCTGCCCATTGCCGACGACCGAGGCTTCACGCTCCAATCCAAGGACGGCAAGTTCGCTTTCAAGCCATACATGATGCTCCAGGCCAACCTTGCCTACCGCTACTACGACGACGTGGGTCTTGACAAGGCATACAATCAGGACAACGTTGCCAACTCAGGATTTGCCGTTCCGTATGCCATCATAGGCTTCACGGGAAAGGCTTTCGGCAAGATCGACTACAACATCTGCATCAACGCAGCAGGCAGCGGCGGCAACATTCTGCAACAGGCATGGATTGACTATGCCGTCAGTCCGGCTCTGCGCTTCCGCGTGGGTAAGCAGAAGACTCCCTTCACAGGAGCTTATCTCACCACTCTGGGCGAGACTCTGTTCCCCGCACTGCCCACATCGCTCACCTCTACGGTCATCATGCCCTACTCGCTCAATGCCGTCGCCCCCACCGTGGGCACCGGCTTCGACCTCGGAGTAGAGATGCACGGACTGATAAGCAACCGCTTCGGCTACGAGGTGGGCATCTTCAACGGCACAGGCTCGGCTGTTAACAATGCCACAAAGGGCCTGAGCGACGACAACCACCTGCCTTCGCTGCTCTATGCCGCACGACTGACATGGCAGCCAAAGGGTGCCATGCCCATGACGCAGGGCAACAGCAAGATGCTCAACCTCGACAAGATGCTCATCGGCATCAGCGCAAACTTCAACAACGAGGCCGAGAGCGAAAGCACAAACGACTTCCGCGCCGGAGTGGAATTTGCTTGGCTCAAGAACCGCTGGTACCTGGCTGCCGAGGCTTACTATATGCACGTGGGCTTCACTAAGCGACAGAAAATCAGCGAGAGATACAACTTCTGGGGCGGATACGCACAGGCGGCCTACTTCGTAACGCGACAGCTGCAGCTCGGACTGCGCTACGACGTAATGGACCGCAACGGCTCGGCCAAGGACGGACTGCTCAACTCGCCGGCAATAGCCATCAACTACTTCGTGCCGAAGACCAACATCAAGATCTCGGGATACTACCAGTTCACTGGCCGATGGGGACACGCAACGCAGCTCGACCGCGACCTCGACGAGCTGGGCCTCTGCAAGCACACGGCTATGGTTATGCTGCAATATGCTTTCTAACCCACACGACCATGAAAAGCAAGACATTACTCGCACTGATATGTGCAGCTGCCGTATGCTCGGCGTGCGACGACGGGCGCATTGAGGAGAAAAAGGTCGACTTCAAGGGCGGACGCTCGGTCACGGTGAAGGCTGAGCTGAAGGGAGCACTCAGCTGGCACGAGCGCTACTCGCTGGCCGTAGCCGGCTTCAACGAGACGAGCGACTATGCCGAAATATCAAAGGTGATAGAACCGGGCAGCGACGACATGCAGCTCGACATCACGCTGTCGGGCATCGACACCGATGTGACCCACGTGGACCTGTGCATGATAAACCGACTGCGAAAGCGCATCGTCACATTCAGACGCATCGAAATCGAAAAAGACAAGGAACAGCAAGAAAGCAACTTGGGAACGATTGACGTCGGTATGTTCACCGCCATACAGGACAACATCTTCTCTACCACCTGCGCAGCCTGCCACGGAGCCACCGGCAATGCCGCAGCATCGCTCTTCCTGACCGAGGGCAAGAGCCGCGAGTCGCTCGTGGGCATACAGTCGAAGAAAGTGCCGACCCTGAACCGCGTCACTCCGGGCGACTCGCCTAACAGCGTGCTCTACCAGACCATCTCCGGCGACATATCCTCGACTTGGCACTACAACCATTCGGCTGAAATCACATCGGCTGACATGAAGAGTCTCATTGCCGACTGGATTGACAACGGAGCTAAATAAATCCTACACAACATGACAATAAAGACCGACGACATAAGAACAGACATCTTCCACTTCGCAGAAGGGAAGACCGTGGAAGAGTTCCACGTGATGGTGCAGGTCGAGAACCCTGCACTCAGCTACGAGCAGCAGCTCGAAATGCTCCAGAAAACATACGACCAGATAAAGGGCAGCCACCTGAAGGAGGCACGACAGGTGTTCAAACGCTACTACCTAAGCGATGCCGCCAACCAGAGCGACAGCCTCTACGAGTGGGAAAACGACTGCGCCGACTGTGCCATCTCGGTGGTGCAGCAGCCGCCTCTCAACGGAACGAAGATTGCGCTGTGGGCCTATCTGCTCACCGACGTGCAGACACGAGCCAACGAAAGCGGACTCTTCGAGGTAAGCCACGGCGCATACCGACACCTGTGGAACGGCAGCGCCCACAACCTTGCGGCCAATTCGGAATACCAGACGCGCCTGCTGTTCAATGAATACATCATGCAGCTGGCAGCCGAAGGATGCACGCTGCGCGACAACTGCGTGCGAACATGGTTCTTCGTGAACGACATCGACCTGAACTACGGCGGTGTGGTGCGCGCCCGCAACCAGGTGTTCTTCACTCAGGGACTCACTCGCGACACCCACTTCATAGCAAGCACCGGCATCGGAGGACGCGGAGCCGACCAGAACGTGCTGTCGCAGATGGACAACTACGCCGTCAGCGGCCTCACTCCCGGACAGATGTGGTATCTCTATGCGCCCACTCACCTCAACCGCACAAGCGACTACGGAGTGAGCTTCGAGCGCGGCACGGCGGTCGACTACGGCGACCGACGCCACGTCTTCATATCAGGCACGGCCAGCATCAACAACAAGGGCGAGGTGGTGCACACGGGCAACATAGTGAAACAGACAGAGAGGATGCTCGAAAACGTGGAGGTGCTGCTTCGCGAAGCCGACTGTAGCTTTGCCGACGTGGGCCAGATGTCAGTCTATCTGCGCGACACAGCCGACTACCACGTCGTAAACCGCATCTTTGCAGAGCGGTTCCCTGACACGCCTTACGTCATTGTCTACGCACCAGTGTGCCGTCCGGGCTGGCTCATAGAGATGGAGTGCATGGCTGTCAAGGCTATTGACGGCAACACGTTTGAAGCGTTCTGAGCAATGGCAAGGAAACTTACACTCGTTCTCTCTGCAGCAATGCTGCTCTTGCTCGCCGCTGCCACGGTGGTAGAAGCAACCACTGATGTCGAACAAGCCTACCGGCAGATTTACGGCACCACATGGTTTGCACTGCTGTGGGCTGTGCTCACCGTGGTTGCCACGGCCTACTATCTGAAGAAGGGGCCGCGCAAGCCTCTGGCTACCCCACTGCTCCACCTGTCGTTTGTGGTGATACTGGCCGGAGCTGCCATCACCCACTTCTTCGGGAAGGAGGGAACGCTCCACCTCAGACAGGGCCAGACGGCCACAACGTTCGCCGACAAGGCAACGGGAAAGCAGCTGCCTCTGCCCTACTCAGTCAAGTTAGACAGCTTCCAGATTGTCTTCATGCCGGGAACAATGTCGCCAGCCGACTTCGTAAGCCACATCTCGTGTCGCAACAGCTCTGAAACCGACACGGCACGGGTGTCGATGAACGTCATATACAGCAACAGCGGCTACCGCTTCGTGCAGAAATCATTCGACGCCGACCGCCGCGGAACGGTGCTCGCCGTGGCCTACGACCCGTGGGGAATAGGCATAACCTACTTTGGCTACATCATGCTGGCCATCAGCGCGGTGCTGATGCTCCTTGGCAAGCGTGGCCGTTTCCGCCAGTTGCTCACCCAGTTCTATGCCTTGGCAGGCAAAGGCTGCTGCCTGGTTCTGCTTGCCATGATGGCGGCACCGGCTTGCAGCATGGCCGAAAACGCGAGTGTGCCGTCTGTCAACCGACAGAAAGCCGACCGCATGGCGCGGATGCAGGTGGTCTACAACAACCGCACGGCACCGCTCAACACCCTTGCCACCGACTTTCTGCTGAAGGTCTACGGCAAGCGCACCTACAAAGGACTCTCTGCCGAGCAGGTGCTGGTGGGGTGGACACTGCGCCCCGACGAGTGGAAAAAGCAGAAGATGATACTCATAAAGGATGGCGCGCTGCGCAAGAGGCTCGGCGTGGAGGGGCGCTATGCCTCGTTGCAGCAGCTGTTCGACGGCGAAGAATACCGACTGATGCCTCTGCTCGATGAGGCCAACAACACAGACGGCACCCAAGGAACTCATGCCAAGGATGCTCCGCCCGTAAGCATGAAGGCACTGCAACAGACCGACGAGCGCGTGGGACTGCTGCTGCTGGCTGCCGAGAACAGTCTTGTAGTTCCGGCTGGCGGCGGAGCCAAGAAACTTTCGCACGCAGAGGTAGAGGCTGAGATATTCTACAACCGTCTGCCAATGACCACGATATTGTTCATGCTGAACCTTACTACCGGCATCTTGCTCTTCATCATCGCTGTTCTGAAAGGGGCAAGGGCGCGCTCAATACTTCCTGTGGGGCTGCTCGTTGCGTCGTGCCTGTGCATGACGGCCTATTACGGCCTGCGGTGGTACGTGGCTGGGCGCATACCGCTGGGCAACGGCTACGAGACAATGCTCTTCCTGGCTCTCGCAATCATGGCGTTTGCACTCTTGGCCTACCGCATGGTGAGGCAGATTGGCCGCATCGTGGTGGCCTTCGGACTGCTCCTGAGCGGCTTCACACTGCTCGTGGCACATCTGGGACAGATGAATCCGCAGATCACACCGCTCATGCCGGTGCTCCAGTCGCCCATCCTGAGCTCGCACGTGAGCATCATAATGATGGCCTACGCCCTGCTTGCACTGATGATGCTCAACGGCTGCTACGTGCTGTGGCTGCTGCACTCTGCCGGAAAGGGAGGAGGCAACGACGAAAAACGCCACCACATAGAGCTGCTGACCATGCTCAACCGCATCATGCTCTATCCGGCAGTGATGTTTCTCGCCGTGGGCATATTCCTCGGAGCAGTGTGGGCCAACATCAGTTGGGGGAAATACTGGAGTTTGGACCCTAAGGAAACGTGGGCACTGATAACGTTCATCGTCTACGGTGCTGCCTTCCACGAGCACACTCTCAAGTGGACAAGAAGCGAAAAGTGGTTCAACCTCTACCTCGTGCTGGCCTTCCTCAGTGTGCTGATGACATATTTCGGAGTGAACTATCTGCTTGGCGGTATGCACTCATACGCCTAAGAGCAAAGTAATATGGGCCATATTAACGACCAATATGGGCCATATTACTCACCAATATGGGCCATATTACAGGCCCACCCCTGCCCCTCCCCAAGGGAAGGGAGTGTAGACGGTTGGGGTAAATACGGCCTACGCTCGAGCTTGCTCGCTTTCAAAACAAAGTGGAGAAAGAAAGGCCAAAACAAGTCAGCCCAAGGCAACGCCTTGGGAATTGTTCACAACCAACATTCGCCCAGAATGGGCAAAAGAATTATTATTCCGTTCACTCCCTTTGCCACTCTGCAGTGGTGGGCTGTTATTCTTTTGCCCCCTTCGGGGGCGTATCCATGCTGCATCCTCTCCCCCCGGGCGTTGCCCGGGGCTGGCATATCAATGCCCCTTCGGGGCGTAACTAACACCCACCCCCAACCCCATTCCCGAGCGAAGCTCGCCCGCTCGAACTTTGTTCGCTTGCATGAGCAAGAACCCGTAGCCTTTCCCCAAGGGAGGGGAGATAGAAGCCTACACCAACTCTGACAGAAGGACAAAAGAACATGATACTCCCTCCCTTCGGGAGGGCTGGGGTGGGCTTCACATCACCCCTGCCCCTCCCCAAGGGAGGGGGCCGTAAGGCCTTCTCATAAGGCATATAAGACCTATAATTCTTATAAGACCTATAAGTCCTAAAGATACCCTACCACCCTCTGGGGGACCGAGGGGGCTCCCTATATGAGTCATATTACCGACCAATATGAGTCATATTACTGACTTTGAAATCATAGTTTTTTCAGAAAAAAAACGTCAATTTGTTGTTTTTTATCTTGTTTATTCTTATATTTGCAACCGATGTTAGCCCTGGTGAGGGTGGTACGTCGTACATTGTGGGTTAACTATTAGAGAGACGTTATGTCTATCCTTGCAATTTGAAACCTAGGAAATTTCATAGCAACACAAGATAGCATAGGGTGTTCTCCATGCGTAAGCGTGGGCTGGCATCACTATATCTTTGTTGCAAAGGTTTTCCTAGGACCTCAAATTGGAGATGTAGAACATATCAGTTCCACGTTTCTGCATTTATTAAACATTGGTATCTGAGGACTGAGATGCCGGAAAAACAAACTAAACAAACAATGATAAGACTTCAAACACTTGGGGGAAGAAAAAGCAGGATGCTTTTCACCCTACTCTTATTCATGTCATTCTCGTCATGCTTTGGACAAGAACGAGGCTATGCCGTATTCGACAGCGAATCGGGCACGCTTACCTTCCAGTATGGCACCCCGACGGGCACATACTACAATACGGATAACACAGGAACAACATATCGTCCTGACTGGGACTGGGATGACACTAGGACTTCAATCAAAAAAGTGGTCTTCGATTCTTCATTTGCCAAAGCCCGTCCAAAGTCATGTTACTGGTGGTTTAATGATTGTACTAACCTGACTGACATAACTGGAATAGAGTATCTTAACACATCCAATGTAACCGACATGAGATCCATGTTCTCGAGATGCAGCGGCCTGACAAGCCTGGACCTAAGCAATTTCAATACGGCAAACGTAACCAAAATGACTTGGATGTTCCAAAATTGCAGCAGCCTGACCAGCCTGGACGTAAGCAATTTCAATACGGCAAAAGTAAGCGACATGATGTATATGTTCTCTGGTTGCAGCGGCCTGACCAGCCTTGACGTGAGCAATTTCAATACGGCAAGCGTAACCAACATGGGCTTCATGTTCGATGGGTGCAGGAGCCTGACCAGCCTGGACGTAAGCAATTTCAATACGGCAAACGTAACCAACATGTATAGGATGTTCCAAGGTTGCAGCGGCCTGACCAGCCTTACATTCGGAGAGAACTTCACTACGGCAAACGTAACCGACATGGGCGACATGTTCTGTGATTGCAGGAGCCTGACCAGCCTGGACGTGAGCAACTTCAACACAGCAAACGTAACCGACATGCACACGATGTTCCAATATTGCAGCGGCCTGACCAGCCTGGACGTGAGCAACTTCAACACAGAAAACGTAACCAACATGTGTTGGATGTTCTATGGTTGCAGCGGCCTGACCAGCCTGAACGTGAGCAATTTCAATACGGCAAACGTAACCAACATGAGCTCGATGTTCTATGGTTGCAGCGGCCTGACCAGCCTAACTTTTGGAGAGAACCTCATTACGGCATCATGCACAAACTTCAGTAATATGTTTTATGGTTGCTCCAAAATGCGCTTTCTTGACTTCTATGCCAGCAACGACGACAACACTCATGCGTTCAAGGAGGCAAATCTGAACCGAAATGGAGCTTCATCTACTGTGCTATTCGGCAAGGAAGGCAATGGTTTGCCCCTGACAACCGTCATTTATATGCCGCATGGTATCTCGAAGAGCGACTACACTAACTACACTGACCTTCCTAATCTTGTCTTCAACGACGGCGGAACCCTGAAAGCTGCCAATTACTATTCAGAGGACAAGGTGGATATCGAGTTTCCACGCGAGTTCAAGACCACCAAGGCAGAATACTCGCGCACGATGAACGCCGCCACGCAGTATGGCACAGTTATACTGCCTTACGAGTTCACGACCAACGAGTCGGTGCAGGCTTACCTGCTCAGAGCCGAGCACACCGAGACGATGTGGTACGAAGAGGTGGAGAGCGTGCCGGCACACACACCGTTCTTCTACAGCAAGAAGACTGCAAGCGACACGAACGTTAACTTCAACAAGACCGTTGCCAACTATGGCATCACCGTAGAGGCCACCCACACCACGAGCAATGCCGAGGACGGCCAGCCATACGATGCTGCCTCGGGCATGGACGGATGGACGACAAAGGGCTACTACATCACCGAGACGGTTGATGCCAGATCGGGCAACACATACTACATCTCGGACGACAAGTTCTGGCATGCCACCGGCACACTGAAGATGTATCCCCACCGCGTCACTTACCAGGGCCAGTGGCAGTATGACCCGGATACAACAGAGGCTCCGGCCATGCTCAACATCATTACTATGGGAGCTTCCGAAACAGGCGACGACCTGCCCTCAGAGGTGTCGACGGCAATAGAGGCAGCCCATCTGCGTTCATTGCAGCAAAACGCACGTGACATCTACGACGCGCAGGGGCGCAGACAGAGCGAGCTCAAGAGCGGACTGAACATCGTCCGCATGGCCGACGGCACAACAGTTAAGATAGTAAAACGATAAAAAAAAAGACGAAAACAATGGAAAAGAAGATATATGTCACTCCCGTCACAGAAGTGTATAAAAGCGAACTGTGTGAACCAATAACGCTGTCGGTCGACAAGGGCGGTTCCGACAGTGGCTACGGCGAGCCTGAGGCTCGTTCGACGGTAATATACTACAACAGCGACGACCAGTCGCCACGCTTCAACCCGTGGGAACGATAAGAACAAAATCCTAAGTAAATGCGGTACTTCCTAAACCCGAAAACATCGAGAAGGAAGTACCGCATTTATTATTACAGTGCCTTTTACCTATTTCTTATTATATATTATATTTCGCACTGTAGATTACTTTGCGTAGGCAACGCTGCGCGTTTCGCGGATGACGGTAATCTTCACCTGTCCGGGATACGTCATCTCGTTCTGTATCTTCGTTGCAATCTCGCCGGAGAGCTTCTCTGTCTCAGCATCGTCCATCTTGTCGGCTCCAACGATGACGCGCAGCTCGCGACCGGCCTGGATGGCATAGGTCTTTGTTACTCCCGGATAGCTCATGGCAATGGCTTCGAGGTCGTTAAGTCGCTTGATATAGGCTTCCACTATCTCACGGCGTGCACCCGGACGGGCACCAGAGATGGCATCGCAAACCTGCACGATTGGAGCAAGCAGTGTCTGCATCTCCATCTCGTCGTGGTGAGCGCCGATAGCGTTGCAGATGTCGGCCTTCTCCTTGTATTTCTCGGCAATCTTAGCTCCATAGAGTGCGTGAGGCAGTTCGCTCTCCTCGTCGGGAACCTTGCCAATGTCGTGGAGCAGACCGGCACGCTTGGCTTTCTTGGGGTTAAGGCCAAGCTCGGAGGCCATCACTGCACAGAGATTGGCTGTTTCGCGAGCGTGCTGAAGCAGGTTCTGTCCGTAGGAACTGCGATACTTCATCTTACCTACGATACGTATGAGCTCTGGATGCAGTCCGTGGATTCCAAGGTCGATGGCAGTGCGCTTGCCCGTTTCGATTATCTCGTTCTCAAGTTGCTTCTTCACCTTAGCCACTACCTCCTCGATGCGTGCCGGATGGATACGTCCGTCGGCTACGAGCTGGTGCAGAGCTAATCGGCAAATCTCGCGGCGGATGGGGTCGAAACCGGAGATTACGATAGCCTCTGGGGTGTCATCGACTACTATTTCAACACCGCAAGCAGCTTCCAATGCCCTTATGTTACGACCTTCGCGACCAATAATGCGGCCCTTCACTTCGTCGTTGTCGATATGGAACACACTCACCGAGTTCTCGATAGCCGTTTCCGTGGCAACGCGCTGGATGGTCT
>Ga0310695_10004329_pt1 | contig 26382 bp, 14 predicted proteins | sample RumenRJG_04DNA_FD_203882 | JGI IMG/M metagenome (GOLD analysis project Ga0310695, IMG submission 203882) | Bovine rumen microbial communities from Lethbridge, Alberta, Canada - RJG_04 (v2) (version 2) | ecosystem: Host-associated > Mammals > Digestive system > Stomach > Rumen | place: Canada... | reverse complement strand
TCGTGAGCCAGAGAATCGATGAGGGGAGGGGACATCATTGGGGTGCCGTTTTTATCGCGGGTCAGAATCGACGCCAGATCGAAGCGGAAGCCGTCGACATGGTAGGAAGAGACCCAGTAGCGGAGGCAGTCCAGGATGTGATTTCTGACGACCGGGTTGTTACAGTTCATCGTGTTGCCGCAGCCGCTGAAATTGACATATTTGCCGTCGGCTTCCAGCAGATAATAGGTGCGGTTGTCGATACCCTTGTAGGAAATCACGGGACCGTTTTCATTCCCTTCAGCGGTGTGATTGAAGACAACATCCAGGATAACCTCGATCCCGTTCTGATGCAGTTTTCTGATAGTGTTTTTCAATTCGTCCGCTTCCATACCGAAAGGAGCCGAAGCAGCGTACCCGGCCTTGGGCGCGAAAAAGCACAGGGTCGAATAGCCCCAGTAATTGCGGAGATTTTTGCGGAGAGGATCTTCTGAATACTCAAATTCGTCAAAGGCAAAAACAGGCATCAGCTCAACGCAGTTTATCCCCAGCGATTTCAGATAGGGGATTTTTTCCACGATTCCCGCGTATGTCCCCGGATACCTGGCTTTGCTGGAGGGATCCCTGGTAAATCCTCGTACATGCATCTCATAGATGACGAGGTCTTCCATGGGAAGTTCCAGAGGCTTGTCATCCCCCCAGTCATAATCCTCGAGTATGAACTGCCCCCGGTGTATGAAGCCGGATTCTGACTTGGGCGCCTTACCCCAGACGCTGCGTCCGGAGACAGATTTTGCGTAGGGATCCAGGACGACCCGGTCCCGGTTAAAGCACAGCCCCTTACCGGGATCGTTGACACCGTCAAAGCGATACCCGTATTCTGTGGTTTCGATTGAAATGCCGAAAACCATCATTGCATATACATTTCCGATACGAAACTCCTCAGGAAAAGGAATTTCGACATATGGTTTCTGGCGGCCGTGATGAAAGAGCAGAAGAGTGCAGCCGGAAGCCTCCCTGGAAAAAACACTGAAATTCACCCCGCCGTCTTCCACCAGGGTCGTGCCGAAGGGAAGAACCCGGCCTGCCCTGTATTCCAGACCCTTGATCTGCCTTGTGGGATAGGTGTCGATACTTCTCATCTTCTATACCTCTTCAGAAATCAGGACTCGCTCTTACAGCCCTTTGGAATCGCGAAGCAATGCGCAGCTTTCATCATATAACCCTGTGAGCCATGTTCATAACCATCTGAATAAAACAACTATATAATAGCATAAAAACACAGGCACAGGCAGGATCAATGCTGTCTGACGTGAAAATATTGCGGGTTACTATTCACGCCCTCGATAGGGCGTGAATAGTAACAATCCGGAAATATAAATGAAACTAATTTGAAGGCTTTTCTTGCCTTATTCACTGTTGAATGAGATAATTTATTATGTAGCCTGAGGCAGAAATATACCGGCTGCTGTCTGAAACTGAAAACAGGCCTACACTTGTCTGAGCTGTAGATCAGACTGAAAATCAGAGCCGGAAACAGCAGATTGTACGGATGAATTGTCCGTATGTTGGAACAACAAATAGGGGTAAAAAAGATGAGAAAGAGTCATTACATGAGAAAAAAGATGATCTTCTGTCTGGCGTTTGTCTTTATGTTTTCTGTTTTTGTGGCTGGCTGTAAACAGACCAGGGCAAATGAAGTGGAACAGACGGGGACGGCCCCGGAGAAAACTGTACAGGCGGAAAGCGATGTTCCGGAAAAAGATATCGAAGAAGATATCAAAACAGAAGCGGCATCTGATGAAGCAGGCGACGTATCTGTTGATGCGGATAAGGAACAGAATCCGAATCCCGGCCGGCAGGGGGAGAATACCGCCTACGAAGCAGAAGACCAGTACGAAGGAGAAGCAGGTCCGGAACAGGTAACAGAGCCGGACGGCGACGGGCAGGAAGTCATGGAGGATGCCGCGTCATCTGAAGAATCTTCCTCCCTGAATACAGAGGCTTCTTCCAGGCAGTACGCCAGGATCACTTCACAGCCTAAAAGCCTTGACATCAGAGCGGGAGAGACCGCTGTTTTCAATGTGGGGGTAAAGGCGGACGGACTTCACTGCCAGTGGCAGGTCAAGGAGTCTTCGGGCGAGGAATGGAGAAATTCCCGCAGTCCCGGATGCAAAGGTACTTCCTTACAGGTAGACGGAAGAACAGAATACAACGGTTTTCAGTTCCGCTGTGTGGTAAGCGACAAATACGGGACAAGTGTCACCAGTAAAGCGGCGTCGCTCTATGTATTCGCGGTCACAAAAGATCCCACAGAGGAGAATATCAGGAAGGGAAGAACAGCGACTTTCAGCGCAAATGCGGTGGGAAGAGGTGTCCGGTATCAGTGGCAGCAGCACAAGTCCTCCGAAGACGGGTGGAAGAACTATAACGGTTCCGGCAGCACCGATCCTGTCTTGAAGATCAGAGATGCTTCGACCAGTTTCAACGGATACCATTTCCGCTGTAAGATCACAGATGCCGCAGGCCATACTTCGTATACAAAAGCCGCTCCCATGTATGTGCTGGGAATCACCAGACAGCCCTCGGAACGCAACATCAGTAAAGGAGGAGATGCTTCCTTTAAGGTTTCCGCAACGGGAAAAAATTTGAAATATGAGTGGCAGATCAAGAGAGAGGGCGAAGATGACTGGCACTCTTCGGGAGGAAGCGGTGCCAAGACCCCTGAGGTGAGTTTTACCGGGGTCGGGCTGGGTTCCAGCGGTGCCAGGTTCCGCTGCAAGATTACCGATTCCAAAGGAAGGCACATATACAGTGACAGCGTGAGACTGTATGTCTTCGGAATCGCCAGCAGTCCTCATAACAAATATGTCAAAAAAGACCAGCACGTCACCTTTGAAGTTGAAGCGGAAGGGAAGGACCTGGAGTATCATTGGGAGCAGAAAAAGGCCTCGGATGATGACTGGTACAGCGCTTCAGGTTCCGGCACAAGGTCATCCAGGCTGGATCTGGGCCCCGTTTCCACAAGGCTCAACGGCATGAGATACCGCTGTCATGTATATGATTCGGAAGGAAGAGATGCCTGCAGTAAGACCGCTGTCCTCTATGTCCTTGCGATTACCAAAAATCCCGCCCTCCAGGATGTCAGATCCGGAGAGCAGGCCGTGTTCAGAGTTTCGGCTTGCGGAGGCGGGGTGAAATACTCCTGGCAGGTCAGAGAATCCTCTTCAGGCTCGTGGAGAAGTTCTACCAGTTCCGGCCACAATACCAATGTCCTGAGAGTAAACGCAGGCATCAGCAGAAGCGGCTTCCAGTTCCGCTGTAAAGTGTCGGATGCAAAGGGAAATGTCGTTTACAGCAATCCGGCAACTCTTTATGTACCCGGCATCCTGAAAAATCCGTCCATGCAGAGAGTCAAAGAAGGCGGAACAGCTGCTTTCCGTGTGACTGCAACCGGACGCGGGCTGAAATATTCCTGGGAGGCTCATGATGGCTACGGCTGGAGAAGTTCCGGTTCCACGGGGCACAATACCAATACTCTGAGGGTGAGGGCAAGGGTCGGATTCAACGGCTATAAGTTCCGCTGCAAAGTCAGAGACAGCAAGGGGAGGACCTTCTACAGCAAGTCGGCGACCCTGTACGTGCTGGGAATCTGCAGTCAGCCTTCTGACCGCAAGGTGGATACAGGCAAGACAGCGTCTTTCCATGTGAACGCCGTCGGGGCTTCTGTCAGATATCAGTGGCAGATCAAGGTCAAAAACGAGGGTTGGAGAGACTCCTCCAGTCCCGGCAATAAGACCTCGACACTCAAAGTGAAAGCAACGCCCGGCCTGGACGGCGCCCTGATCCGCTGCAGGATCAAAGACAGCGCCGGAAATGTCATCTATACCCGAAACGCCAGGCTTCAGGTGGTCTACTACAACTTTAATTATGTTCCTCACAGATAAGAATTGCCGGACTGCGGCTATGAGCACCAGTTTAACTCAGAGATTCCCCTCACAGGTATCCTGACCTGTGAATGAGTATCGAAACAAGACAGAACAGGCAGACAGGCCGGGGCGGAGTGGTTTTCCTCCCCGGGCCTGTCTTTCTTTATGGCACGGCCTGCGGGATGCCTTTTTTCCGCCTCTACCCTGTTGATACGGCCTGTACAATGAATTTTTCCGCATTTTCCATGCTTTTTTAGAAAAGACAGGAAAAACTGTCCAAAAACAGGATTGAAAAGCGCTGGAAGTTTTTTACAAGATATTGTAATTCGCTCTTGAAATCCACACTAAATGTGGGTATATTAGTAGTGCACGCTCCGCATATCCTGTGGGGGTGCCATGAAAACAAGCCTGTGCCGGCACAAAGCGGCAGCGGATTTTGAGTGAATCCTGCACGAAAGCAGAGTGCGGACCGGAGCCTGTTTTCAGGAAAAAACAGCAAGAACAGCAAGAGCAGTAAATACAGTAAAAACAGTAAAACAGCAAGAGCAGTAAATACAGTAAAAACAGTAAAACAGCAAGAGCAGTAAATACAGTAAAAACAGTAAAACAGCAAGAGCAGTAAATACAGTAAAAACAGTAAAACAGCAAGAGCAGTAAATATAGTAAAAACAGTAAATATAGTATTTAAGCCGGGAACACTTCCGGATTGCAGTTTTACCATTCACAAGAGGGGAGCAGAGAAAACAAGATGAGCATCACAAAAATCAGGAAGCGCGACGGCAGGGTCGTGGATTTTGACATCACAAAGATTGAAAACGCGATTGCAAAGGCATTTATCGCATCGGGCGAAGTGGACGCGAGAGATGTCTCCGCAGTCTCCAGGGCAATCGGGCTTCTGCTGATGAGCGGACGCGAAGAAGTGGACAAGATGCCTGAGGTCGAAGAGATCCAGGACCGCGTCGAGAGTGCGCTGATGAAGGCCGGCTATCCCAAGACCGCCAAGAGCTATATCCTCTACCGCAGCCAGCACCAGAAGGTACGTGACACCAAGAAGACCCTGCTGGACTACAAGAAGCTGGTGGACGGCTATATTGGTGCCGAAAAAGACTGGCGCGTCAAGGAGAATTCCACTGTCACTCTCAGTGTCGGCGGCCTGATCCTCTCCAACTCCGGCGCCATCACTGCCAACTACTGGCTGACTGAGGTCTATGACGATGAGATCGCCGATGCCCACCGCAAATGTTTCATCCACCTGCATGACCTGTCCATGCTGACCGGCTACTGTGCGGGCTGGAGTCTGAAGCAGCTCATTCAGGAAGGACTCGGCGGTGTTCCCGGCAGGATCACATCCGCTCCCGCCAAGCACCTCTCCACCCTCTGCAACCAGATGGTCAATTTCCTGGGCATCATGCAGAACGAGTGGGCAGGCGCCCAGGCCTTCTCCTCCTTTGACACATATCTGGCACCCTTCGTCAAGATCGACAACCTGTCCTACAGCGAAGTAATGCAGTGTGTCCAGTCCTTTATCTACGGCGTCAACACCCCCTCCAGATGGGGCACACAGGCTCCCTTTACCAACGTGACTCTGGACTGGACAGTCCCGGCTGATATGAAGGATATGCCTGCCATCGTCGGCGGCAAGCCCCAGGATTTCACCTACGGCGACTGCAAGAAGGAAATGGACATGGTCAACAAGGCCTTCATCGAGATCATGATCCGGGGCGACGCCAACGGACGCGGTTTCCAGTATCCGATCCCGACCTATTCCATCACCAGGGACTTTGACTGGAGCGAGACCGAGAACAACCGCCTCCTCTTTGAGATGACCGCCAAATACGGCACCCCTTATTTTTCCAATTATGTAAACTCTGACATGGAGCCTTCCGATGTCCGCTCCATGTGCTGCCGTCTCCGCCTCGACCTGCGCGAGCTGCGCAAAAAAGGCGGCGGTTACTTCGGATCCGGTGAGAGCACCGGCTCCATCGGCGTAGTCACCCTCAACCTTCCCCGCATGGCTTATATAGCCCAGAACGCGGATGAGTTCTACGCCATGCTCGACCGCTACATGGATATCGCGGCCAGATCCCTGCGCGTGAAGCGCCAGGTCATCACCCGCCTGATGAATGAGGGCCTGTATCCCTACACACGCCGCTACCTGGGAACCTTTTCCAACCACTTCTCCACCATCGGCATCGTGGGCATGAACGAAGCCATCGAGAACGCTGCGTGGGTGCCCGGAGATATCACCGGCAAGCAGGGCCACATCTTCGCTATGCAGGTTCTGCAGCATATGCGTGACCGCCTCTCCGACTATCAGGAGAAATACGGCGACCTCTATAACCTGGAGGCCACCCCTGCGGAGTCCACGACCTTCCGCTTTGCCAAACACGATACGGAGGAGTTCCCCAAGATCATCACCGCAGAGAAGAACGGCGGCGCCCCCTACTACACCAACAGCACGCATCTGCCGGTCGGCTTCACAGACGATATCTTCGACGCCCTGGAGATGGAGGACGACATGCAGACCATGTACACCTCCGGAACCGTCTTCCACGGCTTCCTGGGTCAGGAGCTTCCGGACTGGAAGGCCGCCAGCGCGCTGGTAAAGAAGATTGCAGAGAACTTCCGCCTGCCTTATTACACGCTCTCTCCGACTTATTCAGTCTGCATGGAGCACGGCTATATTTCAGGCAAGCATTTCGAGTGCCCCTATTGCGGAAAAGACGCCGAGGTCTATTCCAGGATCACCGGCTACTATCGCCCGGTCCGCAACTGGAATGACGGTAAGGTTTCTGAGTTCAAAAACCGCCGCACATACGCAGAGAAGAAGATGTCCAAACTGTTACGCAACAATTTAAAACGTAATATGACAATTAATAGCGTAATATACGCTTCGGAGCACCAGGACGGAAACGACAATTCAAAACGTAATATGATGTCCTTTGAGAGTCATGAAGGTAACTACAGCTCCCAGCAGACTGGCGTTGCAGATTACAAGGGGGATCGTGACATCGTCGATGCAGCAGTTGCAGATGTGGCAAACCGCAAAGCTGCAGAACCTTGGGCCGTCCTTGTCGTAACAAAGACATGCCCGAACTGCGCCGCGGCCAAAAAGATGCTCGATAAGGCAGGCTTTACTTATAAGGTCGTCTACGCGGACGATGAAAATGGTGCCGCAATCGCCAAGGAAAACGACATTGTCCAGGCACCGACACTTCTTGTCCCGGCAGAAGACGGGTATAAGAAGTTCACAAATGTAAGTGAAATATCAAAGTTCACCAAGGCGTCTGTCACCGCATGACCGCTTTGCTTTTTGGATTTTGCCGATGTCCAAGGTAATGACCCTTGAATGAAAGGGAGAATCCGGAGTCCTGAGAGAACTCCGAGTAACTCCGCCAAACGCTACTATATGAAATAACACAAAAGGCATCTCCACGAGGAGGTGCCTTTTTGTTGTGGAAAAACGTAACATTGCGATTAAAAACTATGAAAAATACAATTTAAAACGTAATAAAGTAATATGGCACTAAAAAAATACATTATAAAATATAATATATTGAGCGTTAAGACAAAATAAAATATAATATAGATGCTCATAACGAATAGTAGATAACAATCGAAGGAGGTGTTCAAGATAATCAGAATACCACGTATCATCGAGCCTGATGAGGATGAAACATTTGCCTCGTGGATCATCCGCCTGGCAAAGGAAAATGTCATCTCAGATACAAGATCATTCATATTGGCGTTCATATATCCCAACGAGCCCGGCACCCGAAAAACATTTCCTCAAATGGACCACCGGATCCCATTTGAACTCTTTTGGAAGGCGCTTGAGTGCGTTCACGAGGAAACAGATGAGTCAGAGCTGTTCATAAGGACATCTACGTTTACTGGAACTTCGCCTTTCATGCCGGAGGAACAGCGCCAAAGGTATATCAACCAGGCATTTTATAAAGATAAACGGATGGAAGCCCTTTTTCCTGTTCCCCACGGGACAATTGACGGTTTGTATATATGCCCTGAATGTGTTGCCGGGGAACTGCAGGATAAGGGGTATTTTACTTTTCACAGAGCTCATCATCTTCCCGGCGTAACGATGTGCCACAAGCATAGGTGCGCCCTGGGAAAGATAACGGACAAATATTTAAACTTATGTCCTGACAAAGTCCCTAAATATACAGGCCTCAATGTGACGGATCCGTCACTGGCACATAAGTATGCTGTTTTTGCAAAGGATTTCATGGACGAGAAGCCTGATTGCAGCCAAAAAGAGGTCGTCAGCCTGATCCTTGAGAAAAAAACGAACGAAACAGCAAGCCTAATGGCCCAGGCAGGCTATTCAGCCATAGTTGACAGGCTGGATACTTTTTTTACTGCACAGCTGCGGAGCAGGTATCTCTCAGCTTCATCTGTCATGGCTGTTTTGATGTATTTGTTCGACGGGGATGCCAGAGCCGCAGCCAAAGCGCTTCAGGAAAAAGTTGACCCTCGTGTTCGGGAGGAGTTCTTCCGGAAGCTGGGAGCAGGAGAGTATTCTCTTGTAAGCAGGTACCGAAATGATATAGTAACGCTCAGGCATGACAAGTGTGGAGAGACATTCTGCACGTCGCCTTACGGATTCCTCTCAGGATGGAAATGCCCATCATGCAGCAAAAACCTGACATTACAGGAACAATATGAAGAACTCATCAAAAACATAGGAGGCGGCGAATATACTCCATTGAGCCCTTTTACCAGTATGGACAGGAGAGTATCCCTTCTGCATCAAAAGTGTGGGAAAAAATTCTCTTTAAAAGCGAGAGCATTCCTGTATGAAGGGGTGAGATGCGACTGCGGATATCGTGTTGATTATGATGTTGCAAAAGAAAAGATAGAAAAGAACGAAGGATTTTCCCTTGTTGAATTCATAAGTGCAGATAAACCTGTAAAGATCCGCCACAAATGCGGTGGTGAATTCAGTATCTACTATGAAAAGTTTCTGGCATCACCCAGGTGCAGGGTGTGCCAGAGGCAGGGGCATCTCGATATCCGGACAACAAACGACCTGATAAAAGACATATCCGACCTGACAGGCAACGAATATACTCTGCTCGGCACCTACGAAGGCGCAAGGACTCCGGTAAAGATAAGACACAATATCTGTAAAACCGTACAGGAGTATATGCCCCATCGTTTCCTTGATGGACAAAGGTGCAGAAAATGCAGGAAGATTCTCACAGAACGTGAATTTTCAGAGTATGTAAAGCAGTATTCACTTGGGCGTTATGAGGTTACAGGGCGGCCAACGAGAAACATGTATAGGATACATGATAATGTAACAGGCGAGGACAGGGAGATGCTGAAAGCAAAGGCCCTGCAGGAGCTGTCCCGGCCAACGCCTTCTCCACTGCTTCCATTAGACGGCAAAGGTGATCCAGAGCCTGTGCGGAACAAACGAAAGTCAGAAGGACTTTTGTCATATCTTGCAGAACATTTCGGGGATGGGCTCATATTTACTGAAGACATACAGTATAAAGAACTGCAGGGGGATGCGCTGTACGACGTTCTTTCCAATCTCGTGAAAGGGAACCATCTCCGCCGCCACGCAACAGGGATCTATACCATATCCGAAAAGACATTCAGCGATGATGACCTTATTGTTGCCCGTTACCTCAAGAGATATGGGCACAGGATAGGTTTTTTAAGGGGCGCAAGTTATGCTGGCATGCTTGGGCTCGCTGACAAGCCAACAGCATGGCATATCGCTACAAATAAGGAGTCTTTTAAAACAGCAAACAGAAAAACAAGGTTTCTTGGGAAAGATATCCATATTAAAGGAATGCCCGTTGAGATCACCGATAAAAATTACCTCGTTCTGGAGGCGGTCGATTTCCTCGTCCAGTACAAACAGTGTACAGCCCTCCCTGTTGATGAAGTGATAACAGCAGTCCGGCGGCATTTGATAGAGGAAAACGGCGGAAAACTTCCGGAAAGGAAACAGTTCGACGAACTTATCAACGGATACAGAACAGCTAATATAAGGACCATGATGACGAGGCTCATAGATATGCTGTATATGGAAGGAGGTGAAAATGCCAAGGATAACTGAAGCAGGCAAGCGCAGGGAAGGGCGTGGAAAGGGGCATGGTGCAAACTACAAGCCCTGGATAAAGATAAGGGAATTCAACAGCGCCGGGACCGCGGCCAATGTCGTAGACTGGAAACACGGAAGAACGACACAGCTCCTGTCACAGGGCGAAGAATGGTATTATTATGTTCTGAGGTGGGATGACAATGTAACCGATATACGGGAGCAGTTCCCGCTGTTTGAACCCGAAGATACAGTCAGGATCGCTGATGCTTTTGGTTTTAGACATCCCAAGGATAGAAATACAACCATGACAACGGACATGCTCGTCGATTATGCCGACGGGCATCAGGAAGCTTTCTCGATCAAGGATAGCCGCAAGGACGTGGATTATAAGCTCGCGAAAACTGAGTACGAGATGAATCAGGCCATGCGGACAGCTGAGAAACTCCTTATCGAGAAGAAGTACTGGGCAGAGAAGGGGATCACCTGGAAACTCCTTTATAAGGAAGACCTTGACCCGCAATATGTGAACAATATCCGTCGAATCGTAGTTTATTACGACGAGAACAAAGTCCATGATGACATTTCAAGGGTCAAGCACCTGATTGCGACAAAACAAATAACAGTGAACCTATTTAAGCCGATCGATTATAGGGAACTTGTCACAGAGCACTTAAGGTTGGGAGGCTAAATGAACGAAGTAGTTATACAGGTCGGGGATATCCTGCAGATTGATAAAAGCATATACAGGATTATTTATATTTCATCACCGTCCATCGTGCTGTGTCAGATGAATACTCCCAAAATAAACATTGGGGAACACGATCTTCAAGCAATCAGAACTGGTGTTTTAAATGAAGATATAAGAGTGATTAAAGATGTTGAAACGGCGGTGGTTGATACAGCGACGCTGTCTGAAGCAGAAAAAAGGGCATTTGAATTAAGGAAAAACATAATAAAGGATATAAATGCGACATATGCTCCATCATATTTGAGCCTAAATGGAAAACTCCATAGACAGGAAATAGACGATATCCTGATCAAATACAACTTAACAAGACCGAGATTTTGGCGTATTTGCCGAACTTATCTCCAATCAGGGATGAAAGAGTCATCGCTCCTTCGCAAGAAACGTCCCAAGACCGGAGACAGTGAAGCGGGTAAAAAACGCGGATCAAAAGGAGATCTCGGGATCGCGGCCGGGTGCCCCCTTACTCCCGAAGTCATAGAAGCGTTCAAGTATGGCCTTAGCTTTTACAAATCAGGCAGAGCGAAGAGCTTCAAGGCAGCGTACGACACCATGAACAACAGATATTTTTTTCATGATGTTGTAGTAGGAGGGAAAGTACAGAGCAGGCTGTTGCCGATCGATAAAAGGCCGACATTCAGGCAATTTTATTATTATTGTCATAAGAACCTGCCCAGAGAAGAGTATGACGCAATCAAGACATCAAAGATGGAACAACGGAACAACAAGAGGCTTCTTCTGTCGGAGGATGTCGCAAATGTGGAAGCACCGGGCGAAAAAGTAGAAGCTGATTCTCTTGAAGTAGACCTTTCCCTGATCTCGTTATTCAATAGCGTAACGAACCAGACTATCGGAAGGCCTATCGTTTACTGCATGAGGGATGTGCTGACACATGCGGTCGTCGCGGTCTCTGTGAGTTTGGAGAATAACAGTTTTCTCGGATATACAAACCTGTTCCTGAACCTTGGAGAGGACAAAAAAGAGTTTTGTGCAAAATATGACATCGATCTTAATGACGAACGGCTCTTCCCTTCCAATTTCCTGCCTTTGGATTTCTATTCTGACCGGGGCTCTGATTATAAATCTGATCCGGCCCAAAAGCTATGTAATGTCCTCGGGATCAACAGACATATTGTCACCGGGGGTTCAGGAAGCCTGAAGGGCTTGATAGAGCAGTGGTTCCATCAGATCCACACGATGGTGAATCCATACACAGAGGGTGCCGGGCAGATCCAGAAAAGGCACGACTCCCAGCATCACAAGCAGGCTGTTCTTACGGTTCATGATTTCACAAAGATGCTGTTGATCTGTATCCTGTCCTACAACCAAAAACATATGGACAAATATAAGCCTCGTGCCTGTGAGATAAGGGACGGGATAGATCCTACCCCTTCTGTGCTGTGGGAGTACTACTGCAAAACAAAAGGCGCTCCCCGTCCGATCACAGACAGAACAGATTATTTATATAAACTGCTCATACCAAAACAGGGGAAGATCGACAAGAAGGGCATCCATTTCAAAGGGCTCACGTATATAAACTATGATGATGAGGACCTCCTTGGCCGTATGTACAGGGCCCAGAATAAAAAGTATGCTCTAAGCGTCAGATATGACCCAAGGGATAACAGCAGGATTTATTACACGGATTCTGTTGGAAACATGGTCTACGCGGAACTGAATGAAGGGGTCGGCTGGCAAGGGGATATTAAAGGACTGACATTCAAAGAAACAAGAGATTACTTCAAAATGATAGCAGTCAAAAACAAAGAAGCGCGTCAAAGGAATGAGGAGATTGACGCTATGCGGGCGGACCTTGTGGAAAATATTGTTGAATCTGCCAAGGCTAACAGCCCTACATATGCAGAGACTGCAAACATGAAAAAGGTGAGAGAGCAGGAAAAACAGCTGATCAACAGAATGGACTCTATCACCGACAGGATCGCTAAGGAAGAAGGGAAAGCTATCGGGGAAGGTTCCGACAGCACAAAGATAATTGATATCGGTTTGCCGGGACCGTCTGAAGCCACGGAACCAAGGCAGGAACTGACAGAAAAAGAATATCTCAATATGGTCGGTAATTTCTACGACTATGAAGGAGAATACGAAGAGGAGGACAGCTGACCACACGTCAAAAAAACTAAATAACGTACTGCTTTATGGAAATATTAACAAATACGGACAACGGGGCAAGGGAGGAAGACAATGTCTTCATTTATAGAATATGAGTACGAAAAACTGGAAAATGGCAGCAGACAGTATGATGCAGTTGATTATTTATCAATGAGAGGAGTAAAGGCAAGGTACGTTAGTTACAGCACGGATACGGGAAACCCGTATATAGAAGCGCTTCCAAAGCCAAGAACACAGAGCGAACTTGATATTGCCTGCCGGAGAGGTATTCCCGGATACAGGTACGAAGAAGAAAAAAAGAAGGAGCCACACGAAAAGATATTATCTATATTGAAACTGAGGGACGTACGGTTCCCTCTGCCGTTAAATTATGAACTTGAAGATGAGGTATTTGATGCGCTGGTCCTGTCTTATCGGGCACGAAATATGTTCCGCGACGCGCGCGGCGACATAAGGCTGGAGTATGAAGCCAGGAACCAGGAGCAACATACGGACGGCCGCCTTGTCGGGAATGACGCAGCTGCGACGAATGCCGGCATAACACTGATCGGTTATTCCGGGTGTGGGAAGTCATCAGCGCTTGAAACATTGTTCCGCAACTATCCGCAGTACATCATACACAAAGGGAAAGGGATGACCACCTACCCGCAGATCGTATATCTTGTCGTCCAGTGTCCACCTCATTCAAATTTCAGGGGCTTGTACAAGAACATTGGTGTCGCTATAGACCGGGCTCTTGGTAACGTAAAACCAGTATATGAGAATGAACTGGACGCTGGAAACCGGGGAAATCTTTCTGCTTATAATGACAAAGTACGATATCTTATAGAAAAATTTGCCATTGGGATCATTATCTTTGACGAGATCCAGCACATACACTTTGATGCCACGTTGGAAAATTCTTTTGAGAGTATCCTTGAACTGTCGAATCAGACCAAGGTTGCCTTCGGTGTTGTCGGTACTGAGGACTCATATGGAAAGATCTTTTCGGGGAACCTCCGGCAGTCAAGGCGACTGGGAGCGGAGATACACGCAGATGTATACTGCCAGAACAGAGTGCTGTTTGATTATAATGTAAAGCAATTGTTTAAATACCAGTGGTTTAACAAACTTGTCGAACCGGATGAAGAGATCATCAATAAGCTGTATGATTGTACAAAAGGGATCATTGACCAGCTTGTAGGGCTTTACATGTACATGAACATAGATTATGTACGAGCGCAGAGGAAGCCAAAGGTCAATGCGGATTATGTCCAGCGCACGATGGAACGGCATTACCCGGGGATGATGGATCTTTTGTCGGACCTGAAAGACCCGAAAGTCGAAGCTGAAAGGGCAAAGCTCGCGAAACAAGCCAATGATGATATGCAGCAGATCGCACAGGAAGAAAAGAGAAAAGCCGCCGAGAAGGCGGCGCTGAACGCCAATAAGGCACCAGACGCTGAGCGGATCGTAGAACTGAAGCAGTTCGTTGTGAGCAGGATCATGGAGATTGACGACAGGTTCAATGCTTCTACGATAGAAAATATGGTCGATAAGGTACTTGGTTCCAAGGAGGGAAAAGAAAAGTCCAATGATGATATAGCCATCATGAGGATGACATTCAAAAAACTTCAAAACGCAGGGAAAACAGATAAGAGAAAGGCACCTAAGAAGAAAAAGGCCTCACCTGCGGAAATATTATCATTCCTGGAAGATAATGAATGACGGATATGCATATTAACATATTGAAAAGAAAGAATATGCTGGAGATATTTCTTTACAGTGGACAAATGTTCGAATAAAGTGTAATATATTGTTGAAACGTGTTGACGATACGGGCAAATGAGTAGAAGGTAACCAGGTCAAAATGCTGTATCTTGCTGGTTTGGCCCCTGCTTTCTATAAGCCCTTATCAGCAAGAGCCTGGAAGTCCGACGAAATGGTTCTGCAGTTTGCTCTCGGATGCAAGAAGGGGAAAGGCAGCAAGGCTGGCAAAGGGCAAAGAATAACAATAACGAGGATAAGCTATGACAGATGCTCAGCAGAGAGAAGCTGCAAGGCAGTTTTTCTATCGGTGGCAGAACAAAGGAAATGAGAAGCAGGACGCCAGTTCATATTGGGTCGAAATTCTTCATGACATTCTTGATGTCGGAGATGTGACTCAGCGTGTGGAGTTTGAAAAGCCCGTGATTGGGCCGGACGGGAATACAAAATACATCGATGTATATATCCCGGAGACGCGTGTCCTGATTGAGCAGAAGTCTTTAGGAATTCCGCTCGACAAGCCTCAGGCGGGACACGCCGGGATGACCCCATATGAACAGGCCAAGATGTACGATAACGGCTTGCCGTTTGACGAAAAGGCCAGATGGATTATTACATCGAACTTCGGCGAAATTTGGATCTACGATATGAACCAGAAAAAGCCGGAAAGTAATATTGTGAAGCTCGCTTTGCAGGAACTTTCCGCGAAGTATCATATGCTGGACTTTGTCGTGAACCGGGAAACCAAGAAAATCACGCAGGAGATGGAAGTTTCCCTGAAAGCCGGTGAAATCGTCGGGGAACTGTACGATGCCTTCCACAAGCAATTTAAAAATCCTGATGATCCAGAGACGCTCAAGAGCCTGAACAAGCTGTGCGTCCGCCTGGTATTCTGCCTGTATGGCGAGGACGCCGACGTTTTCGGTAAGAAGAGCCTTTTCCATGACTACATGGCTCAGTTCAAGCCGTCCCAAGCACGAAAGGCTCTGCGGGATCTCTTCCGAATCCTTAATCAAAAACCAGAAGAACGTGACAAGTATCTTGCGGACGATGATCCTATACTTGCATCTTTTCCGTATGTAAATGGAGGGCTGTTTGATGGAGATGACGCGGAAATTCCGCCCTTCACAGACGAAATCATGGATCTGCTACTAAACAAAGCGTCCAATGATTTTGACTGGTCCGGCATCAACGGAACGATTTTTGGCGCTGTGTTTGAGTCTACGCTGAATCCTGAGATCCGACGTTCCGGCGGCATGCATTACACCGCCATCGAGAACATCCATAAGGTGATAGACCCACTTTTCCTTGACGACCTGAAAGAAGAATTTGAATCCATCAAGGCTATTGAAATCTGGAAGACCCAGAAGACGAAGCTAGAGGCCTTCCAAAATAAGCTGGCGTCATTAACATTCATGGATCCAGCGGCCGGATCCGGTAATTTTCTAACAGAGACCTACACAAGCCTGCGTAAGATTGAGAATGAAGTGATAAAGCTCTTATCCCGCGGACAGATGACTCTGGGCGAGGTCATGAATCCCATCAAAGTCAGCATTGGTCAGTTCGCGGGCATTGAAATTAATGACTTTGCGGTCACAGTTGCACGTACTGCCCTCTGGATCGCCGAAAACCAGATGATGAAGGAGACCGAGGACATTGTCCAGATGGATCTCGACTTTTTGCCCTTAAAAACCAATGCCAATATCGTAGAGGGGAACGCACTGGAGATCAACTGGAACGATGTGGTACCCAACACTAAACTGACTTATCTACTTGGCAATCCTCCCTTTGTCGGCGCGCGGCTGATGAGTAGGAACCAGAAGGCGGATGTGAACCGACTTTTTGCGGGATTTAAGAATGCCGGGGATCTGGATTACGTGGCATGCTGGTACAAGAAGGCCTCCGACTATATTGCTGGCACAGGGATACGATGCGCTCTGGTCTCTACCAATAGCATCACCCAAGGTGTGGCCGTCCCAACCCTCTGGAAGCCCCTCTTCGAGGAAGGCATCCATATTGATTTTGCTTACCGAACCTTCCGTTGGGACAGCGAGGCCACAATCAAGGCCCATGTCCACTGCGTGATCGTAGGTTTTTCCAAGGCAGAGAAAAACGGGGATAAGATACTTTTTTCGGAGGAGGGAACAAAGGAACATGTAAAAAATATCAATGGATACTTGCTTGACGCGGAAGATGTATTTGTCAGCAGTAGGAGCACGCCATTGTGTGATGTTCCAAAGATTGGTATCGGGAACCAGCCGATTGATGACGGAAATTATCTTTTTACAAAAGAAGATATGGAAGCTTTTATCAAAAAAGAGCCTTCGTCTAAAAAATGGTTCAAACCATGGTATGGCTCTCAGGAATTCATCAACCGAAAGCCACGCTACTGCTTGTGGCTCGGCGATTGCCCCCCAAACGAGCTTAAAAAAATGCCACAGTGCATGAAGCGAGTGGAAGCTGTCCGTGCTTTTCGCGTTGCCAGCAGGAGATCATCCACGAAGAAGCTGGCCCAGTATCCGACCAGGTTTCAGACAGAAAACATGCCGAAGGGGACGTACATCGTAATCCCGGAGGTTTCTTCGGAACGCAGGCGTTATGTCCCGATGGGCTTCATGACTCCGGATATTTTGTGTAGCAATTTGGTAAAAGTCATGCCTCACGCGACGATCTACCACTTTGGCATCCTACAATCTAATGTCCATATGTCCTGGATGCGTGCTGTCGCCGGGCGTCTGGAAATGAGATACAGGTACTCTAAGGATATTGTCTATAACAACTTTCCTTGGCCTAATCCCACACCTGAACAAAAAGAGAGGATAGAGAAGACGGCGCAAGGTATCTTAGATGCCCGTGCTATTTACCCCGACAGCAGTCTTGCAGACCTCTATGACCCGCTAACTATGCCTCCAGAGTTGCGTAAAGCTCACCAGAAAAACGACGCCGCCGTCATGCAAGCTTACGGCATGCCGATCAAGGAAACGGATGAGGCCGCCTGCGTAGCCTGGTTAATGCGACTGTACCAGGAAAAAGTACAAGCAACCAGCAAATAAGGAGAAGAAATATGCCCAGGGAAAAGAAGGACGCCCGGTACCTGAACATAAAACTTTCTTCTTATATATATGACCAGCTTGACCGGTTCTGTAAGGAGACGGGCCTTAATAAGACGGCAGCGACTGAGAAGATAATGGAAAAATTTTTCAAGGAATATTTCGATAAGCCGGAAGAAGAACGCAGCCCGTTCGGGTAAGTTTGACTCAGAAGAATATAAAACTATCTGTTCGGATCTCTGCATGTACAGAGAATTTACAAATATGGAGATGCATGCCGTGTTCCATATACGGACGAAGCTGTGTCGGGAAGACACAAAATGGGCGCCGAGAATATCGGCGCTCTTTTTGTGCTTTATGAAGGCATCCCCTTTGTTATGCGAAGGAAGATGTGGTATAGTATAGAAGCATGTTGGTCTTCATATGGTAGTATACACGCTGTTCCACAACATGTTTCATTTATAATTGTAGAAAAACGATAACAAATCCCGGGGATACAAAATGCATATTTCGTTTATAATTGTAGAAATATCGAAAATCTTCGGGGAAATAGGCAATCTTGTTTCATTTATAATTGTAGGGAAACACAAACCTGTCCGCGGAATCTCTTCAAAGGGTTCTGTCGCAGGCAATGCCTGGCAGACACAGCAGAGCCAGATGGCCCAGGCTGTCTCAGCAGGCGTAAATCCCGCACAGACAACTCCTGCAGCTCCTGCAGCTCCTGCTCCCGGGACAAAGAAGGTGACTGCTGACCGCAAGGCCATCCTGGTCGCTACAAAGACCTGCCCCAACTGCGGCGCGGCCAAAAAGATGCTGGAAAAAGCCCACATCCCTTACCAGGTGATCTATGCTGACAACCCCGAGGGCATGTCTTTCGCGGAGGCCAACAACATTATCCAGGCCCCGACCCTGTTGATGCCCAACGGCGAAGCATATGACAAATATACCAACATTGCCGAGATTTCCGCTTTCATGAAGAACCGCAGACCTGTCCTGGCATGATTGAAGCAGAACCGGGCAGGGAAAACAGTCATGTCCCCTGTGCCGGGTCATCAACCGGGCTGAGCCAGCTCATCTGATAAAAAAGATCAAAAAAAATCCTCTCATCCGACCACAAATCGGGTGAGGGGATTTTTTGTTCCTGATGACACATCCTGAGCAGCGCGGCTTTCCGCTTTACATACCTGAGGCCATGGGCGGGTGCCCGCAGACATATGTGATTGTCTGCGCGCTGACCCGCTCCTGCGGGCTCTCACAAGGCCCCGCACATTCGCATTTTCGCATTCCGCCCGCTGCTTTGATCAGCCTTAAAGTTCGGTCTCGCTCCAGTCATCCTGCAGCTCCAGCTGTTTCCAGCTGATGCTCTTATCACCGGCCTTCTGGCGGTGGAGTTCACCGACCATGTGCCGGACGACCTTGTCCCGGTCGCCTTCATGGAAGCGCCGCAGATAAGGCTGGTCGCCCTCCACGTCGGTGAAATAATAGATGACGTCCTGCCTCTGCGCGGAGGAGTAGACTGCCAGCTTTCCCTTGAAGGATTCGCCCTGGTAGAGGTGATAGCCCCGGATCAGTTCAGCAATGTCCGCCTGCAGCATGACCTCCGCCTGCCTGCCCTGAAGCTCTTCCGCCGCGGTGTTCATCCTGTCGAGAGAATAATTCAGATTCCCGGCCAGCAGGGCGCTGATGTCAGTGCGTCCGCCTTCCATGGCCGTAAACCCCTGCAGGACCTGCTTTTCTCCGTTTTCCATACAGGAGATCTGACGGACCGAAGCGGTGTCTACCGCCAGTCCTTCCGCGGCTGCAGCCAGACAATAGCCCAGAAAATACTCGTCCTGCTCAGATCGCACCAAAGAGAGCAGGCTGCCGCCCGGACGCAGGTGCTTTTGCAGGGAGTGGACTTCCTCCTCATAGTAGTCCATGAGAAGCGAAGCCCGGCGCAGGTATAAAGTGCCCCGCTTCCAGACCGGAAAACTATCCCCGGGCTGCAGGGGACGCAGAGGAGCCACCCCCAGTGAGAGCACTGTGTCAAATTTGCCGCCTTCGTAGCTTTTGAGATCGCCACAGAGAAAGAGGGGACCGGAAAGGGATCCCTCCCCGGCCCTGTCATCTGTTTTTTCTCCTGACCCTTCATCCCGTGAAGGTTCCAGACAGACGACCGCGGAAGCCGGGAACAGGCGGCTGATGTGCCGCGCGCATTCCGGATCGATCCCGGAACAGAGTATCTTGCCGCCGAACAAATCTTTGTTTTTGTCGATCCAGCGATTGATTTTTTCCACAATATTATTTTTCATCCCCACCTCAATAGAATATAACGAAACGTTTTCGCAGAAGACACCCGGGCGCAGAGTGCAGAACACGTGACCTGCGGCCGGATTTTTACTCGTATATACAGAATCCATTTTACATCCCTTAAGAACATAGTTCAATCTGTCCGGACAGCAGCAGGCATGAAATGAGAATGGAACGGGCATTGAATGAGCGTGGGACGGGCATGGAATGAGCATGGAACGGGCATGAGATGAGCATGGAGCAGGCATTGAATGAGCATGGGACGGGCACGGAATGTGCCCAAATCCGGACAGACAGGGATAAAGACGGAATTCTGTGAAGATTGATGGCGATCGATCAATCGTACTAATAATAATACAGTAAATGTATACAAAAAAGTCGCGCCAAATATTGAAGTTATTGTGAAAAAAATTATATAATTTGTATATATTTTACTCGTTCGTATCGGCAGGTTTTTGAATCTTCACAGAGTGAAGGCAGGAGGCGGCCAAAAACGGCCGTCCTGTTCAAAATATAAGACAGCGGCAGGGAAGGTAAAACCGGATTTACGGACCGCGCGCCTGCGGAGCGAAACAGCAAAACAAGGTAATACAAAGGGACATCAATGGCGCACGAAACCCGCATCAGCAGGGGATAGATAGCATCGGGTTTCAGCAAAAAAGAGAAAGGAGTGAGCTGTATGAGTACAACAGATGCGCTGTATGAACGTTTCAAGACGAATCTGGCAGCCGTCAACGGGGAATGTTCATTGGCAGTCAAAGCAGATGCCGCCAAGGTTGTGGCAGATCTCTTCCGCGAGAAGGGATTGAAGACGACCTGCGTGGCAGAGACGGACTTCCTTCGTGAACTTGGAATTGTTCCCGCACTGAAAGAGGCAGGAATCGAGGTCTTCACCGACCACATCCGTCTGCATGCGGAGACCGCTCAGGGAGGCATTTCCGAGGCGCAGTACGGCATCGCCGATCTTGGCAGCATTCTCCAGGTCGGAGATGAAGTGGATGCCAGAATCGTGGCGACTATGGCGGAGGACTATGTCGGAATCGTAAAGGAATCCACGATCGTCGACGACTATGACGCTATGTTTGACCTGCTCTGCGGATTGCCGGAACTTCCGAATTTCGTCGGATTCATCACCGGACCCAGCAGAACTGCAGATATCGAGTGCGTGAGCACAGTAGGTGTGCACGGACCTCTCAGACTCAATATCGTGGTGGTACAGGACGCCTGACCCGCGGACCGGACCGGTTCATTCCCGACCCGAGGCCTGAACCACTCTGATCCGTTCCGGAAAATCTGTATACATCTCGAACGCCGATGCGTCAGCAACGGCTTTTGGAAAGGAGAAAATTAAAACATGGCTAGTCTGGAGCTTAAGCGGGAAATACAGGAAGCCTTAAAGAATACGACCCTCAGCAGAACGCTGGGAACATTCTGCGCTACCTATCCTGCAAAGAGAGAAAAATCTTATGCCGGCGTCGATTTTGAGTCGACCCGCGACAGTATCAAAGAAGTAAAGAGCTACGCTGCAGAGCATGTCGATGAGATGATCGAAGAGTTCACCAAGAACTGCACTGCAAGAGGCGGCAATGTCTTCCACGCCCACAGCACGGAAGAGGCAATGGAGTATATCCGCAACCTTGTCAAGGAAAAAGGCGTCAAGACCATCGTCAAGTCCAAATCCATGGCATCTGAAGAACTTCATATGAACCAAGTACTGGGCGATGACGGCGTCCTGGTCCAGGAGACCGACCTGGGTGAGTTCATCATCGCCCTGGAAGGCAACACACCTGTCCACATGGTCATGCCGGCCCTCCACCTCAACAAGGAGCAGGTCGCTGATTACTTTACTGAATATACAAAAGTGAAAAATGAGCCCATCATCGCGGAGGAGGTCAAGACAGCCCGCCGCGTCATGCGCGATAAGTTCACACATGCTGAAATGGGCGTTTCCGGCGCCAACGTCGCTGTGGCCGAGACCGGAACGGTCTTCACCATGACCAACGAAGGCAACGGCCGTATGGTCGGCACGCTGCCCAATATTCATCTGTATGTATTCGGTATCGAGAAGTTCGTCAAGAGCCTCTCCGACGCCCGCTATATTTTCAAGGCACTTCCCCGTAACGGCACGGGCCAGCGCATCACATCCTATATCTGCATGTACAGCGGTGCTACCGAGGTCACAACGGACAAAGAAGCCGACACCAAGGAAAAGAAAGAATTCTACGCGGTCATCCTCGATGATCCCGGACGCCGCGCCATCCTTGCGGATCCCGACTTCCGCGAGGTCTACAACTGCATCCGCTGCGGCGCATGTCTTGACGTATGTCCGGCCTTTGCTCTTCTGGGCGGCCACGTCTACGGCTCCAAAGTCTACACCGGCGGTATCGGAACCATCCTGACCCACTTCCTGGTCTCCGAGGAGCGCGCGGATGAGATCCAGAACATCTGCCTGCAGTGCGGACGCTGCAAAGAGGTCTGCGGCGGCGGCCTCCACATCCCTGAGATGATCATGAAACTGCGTGAGCGCAGCTACGAAGCGAACCCCAATCCTGTTTACAAGTTCGCTCTGGACGCGGTCAGCGACAGAAAGCTCTTCCACTCCATGCTGAGGATCGCCTCTGTGGCACAGGAGCCTTTCACCAAGGGCACCAACTTCATCCGCCATCTGCCCATGTTCCTGTCCGGCATGACCGAGGGCAGAAGCCTGATGAGCATTGCCCCCGTGCCTTTCCGCGACATCTTCCCGACCATTCAGCAGAAGGTCGACAATCCCAAGGGCAAGATCGCTATGTTCACCGGCTGCATGCTCGATTTCGCCTATGTCGATATCGCCAAGGCTGTCATCGCCAACCTGAACTCGATCGGCTATGTTGTCGACATGCCTATGGGCCAGTCCTGCTGCGGCGCTCCCGCCACTTACATGGGCGACAGGGAGAACGCGAAGAAGACCGCGGAGCTCAATGTCGAGGCCATGCACGCAGAGGACTACGATTACGTCGTATCCGCATGTCCTACCTGCACGCACCAGCTGCGTGAATACAGGACCTTCTTTGAGGAAGGCTCCGACATGTACAAGAAGGCTGCAGAGCTGGGTGACAAGACCTTCGATTTCTGCAAACTCTTCTATGATCTTGGAGGACTTGAGGAATCCGGCGACGCATCGCCCATCACCATCACCTATCATGATTCCTGCCACCTCAGGAGAGAGCTGGGTGTCTGGAAAGAGCAGAGAGAGCTGCTCACAAAGACCAACGGCATCACCCTGGTCGAGATGGTCGATTCCGACGTCTGCTGCGGTTTCGGCGGAACCTACAGCATCAAGCTGCCTGAGGTCGCGACACCGATCCTGGCCAATAAACTCGCCCACATCAAAGACACAGGCGCAAGCCTTGTCGCGGTCGACTGCCCCGGCTGCCTGATGCAGATCCGCGGCGGTATGGACGCTCACGATATTCCGATCGAAGTCAAGCACACCGCTGTGATCCTTGCGGAAAAACGAGGCCTGATGTGACCGGAGGAGCGGGCTTTAGAGATAACCGCTTTCTATAAAACGAAATGACAAACACTATTAACAGCAAAGGCTCTGCCGCTCCCGGGATTCCGGAGATTCCCTATGAGCGCATGACTGCGGCGGCGGCCATCCGCCTGGCTGCAGTCCACACATGGCCCGCAGCGGTCTGCCCTGCACTGTTCGGCATTTTCTGGTGCCTGCAGCGGGGGATTTACCTGTCACCGGCACAGGCCATACTCCTTGCGGCCGCATGTGTGCTTTCACAGTCTTCGGTGAACACCCTCAATGACTATGTTGACTTTGTCAGCGGCACAGACAGCGAGAAAGACAATGTGGAAGCCAATGACGCAGTGCTGATCTACTATCGGGTGAATCCCAAACATGCCCTGGCGCTGGGAATTATATATCTGATTTCCGCCGCGCTCTGCGGAGTGGCGGCTTCCTGGCATTCGGGGCCGGCACCTTTTATCATCGGAATCCTGGGAGGACTCACGGTCCTGGGCTACAGCGTGGCCCCTGTTTCGGCCGCTTCCCTTCCGGTGGGAGAAGCGCTGTCGGGATTCGTCATGGGAGCCCTGATCCCTCTGGGGACCGCGGCTGTGGCCGACGGGAATTTCCATCCTGAAATACTCCCCGAGTGCCTGCCCCTGATCCTGGGGATCGCGCTGATCATGCTCAGCAACAACGGGAGCGACATCGAAAAAGATATACCGGCTCATCGCACCACCCTGCCGATCCTGCTGGGGCGCGAAAAGGCCCTGATCCTCTACCGTGTAATGCTTGCGGTCTGGATCGCGCTGCTTTGCATCCAGCCGCTTACACGCCTGGGGAAGATTGGTTTTATGAGCATTGCGCTCACACTGATCCTGGGCCGCCGGCCTTTCGGCTTTCTGATCCGGGCCCGCCTCCTTCCGGGGGACAGGATTCGTCAGATGAAAAGCGTCACAGCTGCAAATCTGATTGGCAACGGACTGCTGGGACTGGCCTATGCGGCCGCCTGGTTTCTGAAGATTCCGGGCTGAGTCCGGGCTGAGGATTGAATTATCAGGCCCGGGAGGATCCCGAAAGGGCAATGTGCCTGCGGCAGCCGGCAAGGCAGCTGCAGAACAGAACCGGAAAAAATGACAGTTTAACCTGTAATATGAAAAATAAAAAAACGCCGGCGGACGTGTACGAGATTTTTCAGACACTGGCGCCGCGCTATGACAGGGCAAATGCCCGGATCAGCCTTGGCCTTGAGCGGGGCTGGAAAAATATGCTGGTGAAGCGACTGCCGGCCGGGATCGGGGCCGGAGAGCAGGTGCTGGACGTCTGCTGCGGCACCGGCGACATAGCGATCGCCCTCGCGGGAGAAAATCCGGATCTGGCAATCACCGGACTTGATTTTTCACCTGCCATGCTGGAGGTCGCAAGGGAAAAGGGAAAAGGGCTCTCCAACCTGACCTGGGTAGAGGGAGACGCCATGGAACTTCCCTTTCCCGACGGGACTTTCGCGGCTGCCTGCATTTCGTTCGGCCTCAGGAACACACCGGATTACGCGCGTGTTCTGCGGGAGATGAAACGAGTCGTGCGGCCCGGAGGAAAGGTCTTCTGCCTGGACTCCTTTGTCCCGGACAATCCGATCATTCTGCCTGCCTACCGCCTATATTTCCGGCACATCATGCCGCTGCTGGGCGGAGGAAGGAAGTATCATGAACAATATACCTGGCTTTATCAGTCGACGGAGCAGTTTCCCCGGAGGAAAAAACTGATGCGTCAGTTTGCCCGGACAGGGCTTGCGCAGGTACAGAGCCGAAGCAGAATGCTGGGCGCCTGTGTCCTGGTCGAAGGAACAAAGCCGGAACAGATTACAACAGGAGAAAACTATGAGCGAAGAAAAATTTGACGCCATAATCGTAGGAGGAGGACTGGCCGGCGCAACGGCGGCATATGTTCTTGCAAATGCCGGGCTGGAAGTTCTGCTGGCAGACCGCGGCGATTTCTGCGGCTCCAAGAACGTGACCGGCGGACGTCTCTATGGGCACAGCATGGAGAAGGTCATCCCCGGTTTTGCGGATGAAGCTCCTATCGAGCGTAAAGTCACTCATGAAAAGATTTCGCTGATGACTCCGAAGAGCTCTCTGGATATCGGATTCAGCTCCTCGAAGCTTGCGGAAGAAGCCGAGAGCACTTCTTACACGATCCTGCATTCCAAATTTGACAAATGGCTTGCCGACAAGTGCGAGGAAGCGGGCGTCATGCTCGTTCCCGGCATCCGCGTCGACAGCTGTGTCGTCGAAGACGGAAAAGTCGTGGGAATTGACGCCGGCGGCGAGATCATGTATTCAGATGTCGTCATTCTGGCGGACGGTGTCAACTCTCTGCTGGCCCAGCGTCTGGGCATGAAGAAGGAACTCACCCCCCACGAAGTGGCTGTCGGTGTCAAGGAAGTCATCAAACTTGATGAAGAGGTCATCAACCAGCGTTTCGGCGTCCGGGGAGACGAGGGTGTCGCCTGGCTTTCCGCAGGTGACGCGACTGCCGGAGCTTTCGGCGGCGGCCTCCTCTACACCAACAAGGACACCATCTCCATCGGTATCGTGGCGACTCTGGCAGATATCGGCTACACCGACATTTCCATTCCGGATCTGCTCGACCGCTACAAAGAGCACCCCGCGATCAAGCCCTATATCGAAGGCGGCGAGGTCATTGAGTACAGTGCCCACCTTGTCCCCGAGGCTGGCATCCACATGATCCCTGAACTTGTCCGCGACGGCGTTCTCGTGACCGGCGACGCGGCGGGATTTGTCGTGAACCTGGGCTTCACTGTCCGCGGCATGGACTTCGCGATCGAGTCCGGACGTCTTGCGGCAGAGGCTGTCATCGCAGCCAGAGAAGCAGGCGACTTCAGTAAGGAACAGCTTTCCTCCTATGTGAAAGCCCTCGAC
>Ga0310695_10004324_pt1 | contig 26397 bp, 24 predicted proteins | sample RumenRJG_04DNA_FD_203882 | JGI IMG/M metagenome (GOLD analysis project Ga0310695, IMG submission 203882) | Bovine rumen microbial communities from Lethbridge, Alberta, Canada - RJG_04 (v2) (version 2) | ecosystem: Host-associated > Mammals > Digestive system > Stomach > Rumen | place: Canada... | reverse complement strand
GCCGCCGCACAGCATGAACGTCGCGAATCCGGCCTCGCGGTTCACGGACGAGCGAAACGGCTCCGCCTCCCAGTTGGCGTCGCCGTTCTTCTTCTTGGTGTAGTCCTTGCCCGATCCGTCGGTTATCGATTCGACGACGAGACTCTCAAGGTCTATGTCCACGATGTTCTGCGCGAGTACAATGTACGTGGCCGTGAAATATCCCTTGCGCCCGTACTTGAACCTGTCGAAGGTCGCGGAGCTCGGAACGTTCGTGCCGATCGGTGGATAGACGCAGCACTCCTTGAGGACGACGGACGGCTTCCCGGTGTAGCTCGTCACGCCCTGGCCGAAGCTGAAGCCCTTGCCGCCGAAGCTGCCGCCGAAGCCACTTCCCCCAAAGGCCTTCTCTATGTCCTAAGAGGACATTTCCTCTATCGAAATACTGCTCGATGCACTCGAGCTTCCCGTAACGGGCTTGCCGTATACTGTGGCGACGGCAAGAGCCGCCAGAAAACTTGCAGATGCAATCCGTTTCATGTGATCCTCGCTTCCTTTCTATTTGGTCTGCGGCTATTATACCAAATCCGCGGCGGATGCGCCGCTGCATTGAAAGCAGGTTCACTGACCGCCGTCCGCATTCGCCTTGGCGCGCTTTTCCGCGGAATTTCGGATGAAGCGCGGGAGGTTGCCCCAGACGGAATGGTAGCCGAATCCGCCGTTCTTCATCTCGTCTATCGCGTCGTCCACCGTCCAGTCCTCGCGCAGAATGCGGTACATCGCGCACATCGTTCCAGTCCGGTCGGCACCGTGCTGGCAGTGTACCAAGACCGGCACGGCGTTCGTGTCGTCCAAGACAGAGAGGAAATCAGTGACATACTTGTCCTTCATGTTCCCCGTGAAAATCTCAATGCGACGTGCCTTAAGCGGAAGACCTCCGATCTCGTCAGAATCGGAATGGTTGTCGCGCAGGTTCACCACCGTCTTTATGCCGAGCGCAACGAGATTTGTCATCCCCTCCGCCGTCGGCTGCGCGCTACGGTAAAGCTTGTCCGAGACCTTATGCAGATTGGGAACGCCAGCGCACGTCATCGGCACCGCCCACTTCTCGGGCCTCGTCGTCGCATCCACGCGCGTCGCCTGATCTTCCGCAGCGCCGAACGCCGAGACAAAGATCGTCACTCCCGCAACAACCAGTGCAAACATTTTTAGCTTTTTCATTTCGTTTGTTCCTTTCGCGTTTTTTAGACAGGATTTACAGGATTTACAAGATTAAGATTTCCATCCTCTTCCCCTAATCCTGTCAATCTTGTTAATCCTGTCCTACACCTTCTTCCCCCACTCCGCAAGATTCCTGAGGACAAATGCAAATGTCTTTTCGCGCTCCTTCGCCGTCTTGAGACCACATTCCCAAATGACGATGAGGTTCCATCCATCTGCCGTCCACGCCTTTTCGTGTTCCGCGTCGCGGCGGACATTTCGCCGGAACTTCGCGTTCCAAAACGCGCGGTTTGACTTCGGCCTCGTGGCGGTCGCGCAGATGGCGGTTTGGACAAGCTTGCGGCCATCCCACTCCCACCCATGCTGGTGCCAGAAGCAACCACGAACCTCGATGAGAGCGCGGCACTTTGGAATCACGATGTCTGGATGGCCCACGATGCGCTTGTCGCAGACGCGGAAGCGGTAGCCGTTCTCCCAGAGCATTTTGCGAACGACGACTTCCGGCAGCGTGTCGCGCGAGTGTATCGCCGACATTATCTTCGACCGCTTCTCCTTGCTCACCGTGTCCATGTCGTCCCTTTCTACACGCCCTCTATCGCAGCGACCATGCGGCCGATGCGCGTCTTCGCCTGGCTCACCTGGTTGCGCGTAACACCAAACTCGCGCGCGACTTCGTCGATTGGACGCTCCTCGACGACATACGCACGATAGAGGCGCTTGTTGAGGTCAGATACGAGCGTCTTCGTAAGGACATGTTCTTCGGCCGCGCGATGCCGCGCCATCGCCCACTCCGCGTCCATCGCCGCAGTCACGCTGTCTGCAGGGATGCTCGGCTCCGCGTCATCGAGAGGAACATTGAGTCCGAGCCCGCGCGCCTTTTCGCGGCGATACGCCATGTAGAGCTGGCTGCGGATCATCTTCGCGAGATACGCGCGAAAGTTCCCCTTTCCTTCGCGCACGGAAAACTTGTTGCCGCGGAAAATGCGCACAAGCCCGGCTAGCACTTCCTGCACTACGTCATCCACATCACGTCCATCGCCACGATGCCGCGCAAACTCGCGTATCGCTGGAACATACAGGTCGGCGAAACGCACCCAGTTCGCCTCGTCCTCGCCCGTTACCTGCGCAGCGAGTTTGACGAGAAGCGTCGCGGGTGTCTCCGGGAATGCGCTCATTTCGCCTCCAGCACAGACATTCTCTCGCGCAGTTCCCTTAACTCGCGCTCGGCCATCTTGCGCTGTCCGCGCTCGTACGCCGCATAGATCGCGACCGCCGCAAATGCCGCGGCTGCGAAAAGCATGAGTCCCGCGAGAATCCAATGCGGAAAACGAATTCGCAACATGACGTCGTTTCCGCCGCCGCCCGCTGTGACGAGCGACCGAAACGGATTCTTGTCCGGCTTCCGCCAGGCGAGAAGCCTACGCTCAGTCGGTTTTTCAGCAAGAAGTGCCGGGAGGAGTCGCCGCCACTGCGGGTCGAGCGGAAGGAGCAGGTCGTCCAGTTTAACGCCGGGCGCATACCACACCTGTGTGAGGAGTCGCAGCATCATCACGCCGAGCGAATAGAAATCGGACGCAGCGGATTCGTCGCCACCGTCTGCGACTTCGGGCGCGATATAGAACGACTTGCCCATCAACGGCTTTTCGCCGCGCACGAGCGTGTTGACAGTCTCTTTCAGCTCCGCGCGCAAGTCGCGCGGCAGGATCTTCGAAACGCCGAAGTCGGAAAGCACCGCGCGTCCGTCCGAGCCGACTAGCACGTTTTCCAGCGTGACGTCGCGATGGACGACGCCCATCGCGTGGATGTATTCCAATCCCTCGCGGAGATCTTCGTACCAATTCGCCGCAAGCTCCTCCGTCGCCTCGCCGCTCTCGAGCGCATCCTTCAGTGAGCGCGGACTCCCCGACTCGTCGAGAACGAGGTCCATGACATAGTATGGGAGACCGGTCTCAGAGTCAACATCCATGTCATAAACGCGCACGATGCGCGGATGCGACAGGCGCGCGAGAAGCCGCCCTTCGACCTGGAATCGCTTGCGCAAGAACTCGACCTCGCCGTGGTCAAGCGTGAACGCCTTCAACGCAAAGTGCGCTCCGAGCCGTTCGTTCTCGACTTCGTACACCTCGGCCATCCCGCCCTTCCCGAGCAGGCGCACGACCCTATACGGCCCAATCTGCCTTCCATTCTCAAGCATGGCTATGAAAAGAGCTTTTCTGCAAGTTTGCGTTGCTATTTCGTTCCAATCCCGGCTATCGCTTCTATCGCGTCCATCCCTTCCGCCTGGCGATACCAGCCGCCGTACGCCGGACAGTGCGTTCAATTTCTGCAACACGACGCGCAAGATCGGCGGAATCGGTCGCAAGGTCAAGCATCGAATAGATGCCCTTATCCCAGGCTTCGGCACGCGCCTCAGTGCGCGCGGCGTGCATGCGCTCTCGGACGCCGCCGTGCTTCTTGAAGTCGTCCTCCTGCCATTTCAGCATCCTGTCGAGAAGATAGCGCGTCTGCTGAATTAGGACGATCATGAGGTTGCAGATTATCTCTGCAGGGCGCGTGTCGAAAAAAGGCTTCCAGTCTTCCCAGTCAGCATGCGCCTTGGCGAATTCACGAGCAGCAGACTTCTTCTCGTCTTGCATCGGCCACTCTACCGCACCATGGGCTTTCAGGTAGTCAAGGTAATCCTCAAGAAGTTCATCTAGCGTGGCTCGCGCAACGTTGGTGAGTTTCAACTGCGTTTCCAGGCTCGTCCCAGCGGCGGCGCTACCCTCGGCGATGTTCTGCTTGCAACTGCGCGCAGCCTGCGTCATCTGATCGACAGTGCGGTCACCGTGCGCCGGCAGAAAACGCCGACAGAAAACAACAGTTCCTTGGTAGATCACATCGCTTTTGCGATAGACTATGAGTTTCCTGTAGCCGGAATGAGGCAAAACAATCTTGGTAGGCTCCTGGCTCATTGGCGGCGTCCTGTGTTTTGTAGAAAGAGATAGGCGGGATTGAATCGAGGGAAGAGATAAAAGGGATTGAAGGGATTATAGCGATAATGCGCAATCGCCTCAATCGCGCTCATCCCTTTCATCGCTTCTATCCTTTTTATCCCTTTCATCCCTTTATTATACCACATTCCCCGGCGCCCACGCGCCGTCTGCCTTCTCTTGTTACGAAGCGTCAGCGCCTAGAAAGCCCGGCGGACTCGCCAAAATGCATGAGGAAGAAGCACTTGCCCTCGGGAGTGCGCGGCGTGCCGATTGGCGCGAGCATCGGGCGGACGAGCGTTACGGTCTGAAGCGCGACAACGGCGAAGACGACGAGCCACAGATGAAGACCGGCCTTGTTAGCGACGATCCCCTTCTCTGCCGCCGCGGCAATCGGGCGCGTCACGAACCCAAGCGCCAGCGCGGCGAGAAGGCATGACAGGAAAACGATGAACGCGACCTTTTCAGTCGACACGGAGAAAAGCCACAGAATCGGCGCCAGCGCCGCGAGGAGACTCCCGAGCGTCGCCGTGCAGACGAGTCCGAGGACGGCAAGCCGCGACGCCGAGAGCTTCGACCCGCTGATCGTCGCAAAGACATACAGCGTCGGAAAGCAGAGGACGAACGAAAAGACCGCAATACCGACCATCTTCGCCGCGTCGAGAGCTGCGACCTTTAGGTCTACAAACGACCCTATGGCAAATCCGAATAGTGCACATCCAACTACCGTCACGAGCGCAAGAAACGCGGCAAGCCGCCAGTAGCGCGCCTTGCCGTCCGCAAAGCCCATGACCTCGCCAGGCGCGCGCAGCAGTTCGCCAAGCCCAGGTGTTTTCTCGTTGTTCATTTTACTACTCCTCCGTTGATTAGGTGTGGTATGATCTGGGTGAAAAGGGATTCAAGGAAGTTACTTTCGAGTGCGTCGGAGCGAAGAAACTCGACGGATATGTTTGGGCTCCCGACAAGCGGACGCATGATCCATCCAAGCTGACATCCGACGACGGCAAATGCCACAAGCCAAAGCCCCATCATGAGGACGAGCCGGCAGTCCTCCGGAACACGCCTCTTGAGACTCCTATAGAGAAGCGAGACCCCGACGGTTCCGGCGCTTCCCATTACGACGATGTGCGCAAGCATCATCGCGGCATGCGCAAGACGCATCGTCTCGCGCGTGCCAGAATCCGGCGCGGCGGAAAAGACGAAGAACAAAACGACAGGCGCCGCCGCAAGGAGAATCGCCCCTGCGACGGACATCGCGAAGAAAACGGCTTCAAGGACTTCGCGATACCTTAGCCCTGCACCCGTAGCGAGAGCGGCCATCCAACAGAAAAGCGAAACAATTAGCGTCGCGCCGACAAACACCACAGGGAGCTTCACCGCCACATACGCCGCCATGAGCGGCGAGCGCCACACGGCCAAGACCGCGCCATACACGCCCGTCGCCGCCGCCACAAACAGGATTCGCCGCGCCAAGTGTCCGTAAAACTCTCCATTCTCCGTTGTCATCACAAGGGAGAATGCACGCGCGCGGCGAAAATGTCACCGGGCTACATAAGCCGTACGCGAAGCAGAAGTTACATCCCGTTTATTCGGCGAATTTCAGCGGAGGGGGAGGTGCGGCCTTGCGAGCGGCGGCCTCCTTTGCAAGCGCGTCAACCGCCGCTTCAAGCTGCGGGTCGCGACCTGCGGCGATGTCGGCCGGCGTCGTCTCGACCTCGATGTCGGGTTTCGCGCCGTGACACTCCATGTCGGTTCCGTCGGGACGGAAGAAGCCGATGCGAGGACGCCTCATGACACCATAGTCAAGAAGGTTCAGGTCGAAAGTTCCGATCACGTCGCCCGCCGTCTCGGTGCCGACAACCTTGGCGCGGCCAAGCGTCTTCATCGCGTGGGTGAACTCCTCGGCATTCGACTGGCTGCGCTCGTTTGCGAGCACGACTACAGGAAGCGACGTTATGACAGGCCTCCCGAAGCGCGAGATGATATAGCCCTCGTCCTCGACGCCGCGATAGAGCGTGCGGACGTGGCGACGGCCGCAGAGTATGTCGATGAGGCGGTCTGCCGTGTGACCGCCAGTGTTGAAGCGCACGTCGATGATCACGCCGTCCTTGCCGAAGCATTCCGCGAACACCGCGTCGGTGAACGCGTCCGCCGCATCGTCTCGCATCGCGTCTATGGCGAGATAGCCGAAGTTGCCCTTCTCGCGCACGCTCCTGCGCGTCTCGATGACCTCTGCCGCGCGAAGGAGACGGCGCGCCGTCAAGAAGTGTATTCCCTCGACTTCGCGCACGAGGGAATTCGTCTCGCCCTCGCGCTTGACAGAGAGCGTGAACCTGTGCGGCAGGGGAACTGTCATCGCCTCGGCGTAGTCCATTCCTGGGAAGACTTCCTTGCCGTCTACCGAAAGGACTATGTCTCCCGCAAGCAACCCCTCTTTGCCGCGATCGGCAGGCGAATCGCGTATAATGTCTTTCACGCGCCACCCTTCGCCCTTCCAGTCGGGATCAAAACGGGCGCCAAGATGCGCGGTAATCGGCTTCCAATCGCTTGCGCTTGCCGCGGGAATCCAGCGCGCCCGCGTCGCGTTGTTCGCCCAAAAGCCGAAGTGAGAGCCGTCTACCTCGCCATACATCATCTCCATGATGCGGGCAAAGACGCTCCACGCCGGCGCATTGCGGGCGGCAAGCCTGTATTTCTCCCTGACCGCCTGCCAGTCCGTTCCGTGGGTCGCCGGATCGCAGAACCCGTCTCTCATGTCGGCCCACGCAATCAGGAAGGCGAGTTCCTGCCAGTCTGCGACGTCGATTGTCTGGTAGACCGTGAATCCGAACGACTTGTCGCCGCGCGCCGGCAGGCCGTCAAGGATGCCGAGTATCGTCTCCTCGGCATTAGTGTCGCCTCCAGTCTTCGTCCACGACCTCAGGAGAACCGACTTGCCAAACATCTCCTTGTCCTTGTCGTCGGTGATCTTCGCCTTCCACGTCTTGCCGTTCCAGTTCCAGCCGAGGGTGCGGCCGTCCGGCGCGAAGAGAGGATCCTCGCCTCTCATGTCAAGTTTCCTCACGCGCTCGAAGAGCCCGTCGAAGACAATGCGATACGACCCTTCCCTGATGCCGCGTTCCGCCTTCTCGTACGCCTCGTCCTCCGGATCGAGATAGACGTAGAATATGCGCGGATCTCGTCCGCTTGCCGCGCGCTTTCCTGAAAACGCAAGGACGCGGCCGTCGGACGACCACGTTGGATCGCCATCCCAGTCGTAGTTGCGCGAGACGTTGTACGGCGCTGGCGTCGGGGTGCCGTCTTCGCCCTTCGCCCATGTCGGGATTATCCACACGTCGCAGTTGCCATAGCCGTCGCGCAGCGTCGCGGCGACATAGCGGCCGTCGGGCGACCATACGTAGCTGTAGCAGTCAGAAGACTGAAGCGGCGCGACATGGCGCACTACGCCGTTCGTGTCGGCAAACGAAAGATGTCCGGCAAGATCGGCCCAGGCGAGAGAGCCGCCGTCGGGGGAGACGGATAGAGTCCTGCGGCATACGTCGCCGCTGACAATCCGCTCGCGGACGAACGACACGTTCTTCCACCATGCGAGGGAAGGGTCGGCGCGCCTGGCACGCCACACGTCAGCACCGTCGCCATGATCAGAGAGGTAGTAGAGCGTCTCGCCGTCAGGCGAGAACGCGCAGTCGCGCTCATGCGTCCGCGACGAGCCGTGTATCAGTACGGGGCGCCTGTTCTTCTCCTCGTCGGAAAGCTCCATCGCCCAGACATCGCCGCCGGCAGTGAACGCGACGCCCTTGCCGTCCGACAGGAACGCGTAGTTGCCAAGCCCGTAGTTGTTGTCTGCATTTGAATACCTGTGGCACACCGTCCGCGGCGACGCCGGGTCGAAGCCGGCAGGCCTGACGGCGATGCGCGTCGCCACCGGCTTCTTGGCCGTCGGGTCGAGCCGCCAGAAATCGAGCCCCTTGCAGAAAACCATCGTGCGCCCGTCGTGCGAAAGCGAAGGCGTGCGGACATGATCATCCGAAAACGCGGTAATCACGCGATCATCGCCAGACTTCAGGTCGCGGCGGTGGACATTCCTGATTCCGCCTGCGCCGGAGAGGTAGTAAAACGACTTGCCATCGGGAGCCCATATTGGATCATACGCGCCGTCGCGACCTGTCACCATGGCCGAGAATTTGCCGCTGTCGCGGTCGTAGAGCCATATCTCGCCGGCGAACGACGAGGACGAGCCGGGGCGACGCTTGCGCAGATCGCGAATCCCGCCTTCGCACTTGTCGACGAAAAGCACCTTGCGGCCATCAGGCGAAAGCGAAGGCGAACATGCGGGCGCGTCGAAGAGCGTCACCTCTGCGCCACGGACGGCGAGGGGAACGAGAATGGCACGGCGCGAGTTGCGCACGCTCGTCACGCTCTCGGACGAATTGTCGCGGGACGCGGTGATGAGCAAGCTTGAGCCATCCGACGAGTATGCGCACGGAACGCAGCCCTGGGTGTGGAACGAAAGCTGTCGAAGACCGCCTGCTGAAAGGCCGTCTGCGGCAAGCGAAAGTTCGAACGGCATATCAGCCCCTGCCCTGCTCGAAAGGAACGCGACCTTTTTCCCGTCGGGCGACAGGACCGGCGACCTGTCGGTGCCAATTCCGTCACCAAGCGGAATCGCCGCACCGCCGGAAGTCGACGCGCGCCAGACGCGCCCACACCACGCGAACACGAAAAACGAACCATCGGGCGAGACAGACGGCGACTCGGCAAGATATATCTCTGACCAATCGCGGACTGCGGGAGACTGTTCCTGTGCTGGGGTTTGCGCCACGGACGTTGCGGCGACGGAGATTGCGGAAAGGAGGATTGCTGTTGTTTTCATTATAGCGGTTTCAGGTAGAATGCGTCGTGCGTTATTGCGAAAGCCCAGTCTGCGGGCATGCGTTTGAGTTCGTGTCCGGCTCCCCATGAGTCGGTGTATAGAATTTCCTTTAGCTCGGTCTTCTTCGTCTTTGGGTCCTTGCCCTCGACATAGCCGATTATTAGCCGAATGTGCCCGCCAGCGACCTGCGGGAGACCAGGCTCCGGAAACATGCCGAGCGTGACGCCCCAGAAGACGGGAACCCCCTGGTCGACCTGCGCCTTTACGCCAGCCATGAACTTCTTGTAGCGGAAGTCCTTCATCCTCATCTTCTTCACGACCTTCGGCTTCATCGCCGCAAGTATCTCGCCGACGTTGACAGAATTGCCGCGCATGAAACTGTTGATGGATATCTCGCTCTCGCCCTCTGACTTCGCCGCCTTGTTGTACTGCTCGATGTCCTTCTCCAAGTCCTCGAAGGAGCTGGTCATCGTCACGATATCCTGGTAGCCAAGTCGGCACTTCGAGCCGACCGCCTTTACCGCCTCCTTCATGTCCGATATGGAGGTGCCGCCACGCGCCGTAGTGCCTGCGGCCTGGGCGATCTCGTGCTCGTCTATGGTGAAGCCATAGTACCTGAGGACGCGCTCGCTCGTTGCCGCCGCACAGTAGCCCTTCCGCCCCTGGTCGACCATCGGCACGCCGTCAATCCAGACGTCGCCGTCGGAATTCTTCTTAACGTGTGCCTTGGTCTTTGTCTTCGAGACGATCCCGCCCGACTTCGCGGACGCCTTTACCTTCGCGCCGCCCTTTGGGTGCATCGTGACGCGAACGTAGTCTGCGGTCAAATCCTTCTCCTTCACGCTGTCTACGCCCCAGACGAGGTCAATGTCGCAGTCGCCCTTGTTCCACTTCTTCGAATACTGGTAGCCGCCCGTCTTTAGCTTCTTCTTCTCGGGGTTCGACCCGATCTTCCCGCCAGGCTGCGCCTTTGCGGCAATGGCGTTAAGGAGTTTCTTGAGCCCATCCGAATCGAGGCCGACAGAGCCCCTGTCGTCACCACGGTTATAGAGCGACATCTCGACACGTGTCGCACCGTCGGCACCATAGTATATCCTCGCCTCCCACACTTCAAGCCCATGCCAAGTGCAGGCACCTCGCTTCATGCAGTTCACGATGTCGCGCTTCTGGCTTGCGAAGCCGAAACCGTCATTCTGGTGGTCTACCGCGAAATCGACGGCAGACTCCTCCCAGGAATCGGGCTTTGCGAAGTGCGTACCAAGATCACACGCTGAAAGCATCAATGGAAGTATCAGCGCGAGCATGGCGTGAAGTCTACCCTCCGCTGGCGAAAATCAACCTTGGCAACATGCACCTTGAGACGCGAGCCTGCCCTCCAGCTGCCGCCGCCCGGCGCAGAAAGCGACTGGTCGTGTTCGTTGTACTTGACGAACCGCCGCGACAGAAGACTTACGTGGACAAGCCCAGAGACGGCGAGTTCGGGAATATCGACGAAACACCCGAACGGCGTGCACTTCGAAACGACCGCGTCGTAGTCGAGTACCTGGCGCGTCTTGAGCTGGTCTTCCAAAAGCCGGTATTTCTTTATTTCAAGAAGCCCGCGTTCTGCCTCGGCCGCAATCTCCTCGCGCTCGGACGTGTGCTTCGCCCAAGTGGCAAGAAGCTTCGGCGGACGCTTGGCGGAACCGCCCGAGAGATAGTCGGCAAGCTGGCGGTGGAGCGTCAGGTCGGGATAGCGGCGTATCGGCGAGGTGAAGTGTGCGTAGTAGCGCTTCGCAAGCCCGAAGTGGCCGATTGCCGACGCGTCGTAGACCGCGCGCTTCATCGAGCGCAACACCATCATCGCAAGCGTAGGATAGAGAGGATTGCGCTTGATAGTCTGGAGCAACTGCGCGAAGACATGGGGGTTCGAGATGTTCCCCGCCTTTATGCCTAGACCCTTCAGCTCGGCGCGCAGCATGTCGATCTTCTCGTCGTCCGGCGGCTCGTGGAGGCGGGCGAGAATCTTGATGCCCTTCGTCCAGAGCTCCTTCGCGACCGCTTCGTTCGCGGCGACCATGCACTCCTCGATCATCTGGTGCGACTCGTCGTAGGGGCGCGTGACGAGACCTGTCATCTCGCCGTTCGAGTCGAGGATAACCTCGGCCTCGGGGATTTCGATGTCAAGCGCACCCGCCGCAAACCGCTTTGCGCGTATCTGCTGGGCGAGCGTGGAAATCGTGCGTATCGTCTTCGACTCGCGCGAGGCGATCCTCGCGTCGGATTTGCCGCGGATGACGGCCATCACCTGCTCGTAGGTGAACCGCGCCTTCGAGCGGATGACCGACTTCGAGAACGAGCGCTTGACGACCTCGCCGCTCTTGTCGAACGTGAGGAATACGGAGAACGCGAGACGGTCTTCGTCGGGGACGAGCGAGCAGACTCCGTTGCAGAGCTCCTCGGGGAGCATCGGCACGACCCTGTCGCAGAGATATACGCTCGTGGAACGACGATACGCCTCGCGGTCGATCGCGCTCCCCGGCTTAACGTAGTGCGAGACGTCTGCGATGTGAACGCCGAGTACGCGGTTGCCCTTGCGGTCGGTCTCGAGGGAAAGCGCGTCGTCGTAGTCGCGCGCAGACTGCGGGTCGCAGGTGAAGATGAACTTGCGCCTCAAGTCAAGCCGCCCGGAGCGCTTTATCTCTGCATCGGAAATCGGTCGCGCCGAAATGCGTCTCGCCTCGGCGAGAACAGCCGGGGGAAACGCCTTTGGCAGCTTGTAGAACTTCATCACCGCCGCGGTGTCTTCCTTCGGCGTCTTGCCAGGCGGCGGAAACAATATATCATCACTCATCACGACAGATAGTATACCAAAAAACAGTGGCGTCCATTTTCAGGGCACAAGGGTTATGCCGCACTCGAGGCGCTTCCCCTCGTCGCGGTTCAGCACCTCTACATAGTACGGGGCGTGGCCGCCCCTGCAGAAGAGACCGTGCACCGCCGCAACGCCCTCGGTCTCGATCACGCCCTTCACGAGCGAGACCATCGCCTCAGTTATCCTGAGGCCGGGAACGAATACCGGGATTCCTGGCGGGTATGGCACAAGGAACTGCGAGGCAATGCGGCCGACGGACGACTCGAGCGTCACGAACTCGCCGTCGCAGAGAGCCGCATCCCTGGGCAGGACGACTGGCTGTCCCGCTACAGCGCCGCCAACGCCGCCATCGTCGAGAACTTGCGCGGGGCACCCGATAAGTTCGCGGTTGAGGCGGCAGACGCGGAAGAGGTCTTCGAAATGCTCCTCTGCCGTGCCGACTGTCACGAGGAAGAGAATCGTCGTCGCAGTCGCCTTTTCCCACTGGATGTGCGACTTTAGAAGCGCCTTGCGAAACGCCGCGCACGCAGCGGGGCTCCGGAGCATCAGGACAATCTTGAGCGGATCCTTGAGGAACCCTGCGCCGCTCCAATCCTGGTCGCCACCCGCGATGTCCGCAAGGTCAGCGAAACACTCCTCCTCGGGAAGGCCGCACTCGGCGGCGACGCGCGCGCGGAATTCCGCCGCCCACTTCAGGCGTTCGTCAATGAGCTTCATTCCCTCGAGACGCATCTGCACGCCCGCCACGTCAAGGGTCGCGAGGAACGGATAGTGCGGCGACGTCGAGTGCCAGTAGCGCAGGAATTCGTGCAGGTCGTGGGTGAACTTCTCGAAAGAGCCATGGCCGTTCAGCGCGAAGCGCCGCCTAAGCCAGCGGAACTGCGGCGACGCGTCCTCTTCAAGCAGTTGCTTGAAGCGCGTCGAGACGTGGATCATGGACGCCTGGGAAAAAGACGCCATCGTCTTGTGGGTCGACTGCACGGCAAAGTGCGCGCCCGCACGCTCGTTTACCGCGTTGTAGCGCATCGCGAGTCCGGTGACAGGGTCGGTGTGCGTGTAGAACGGATGGAAGCCCATATACGCGGCCCAGGCTTCGTCCGCATAGAAAAGCACGCCCGCCCTTTCGCAGAGCCGCGCGACCTCCCAGACTGGATACAGGACCCCCTCGTAGGTGCACGTGGTAAGTATCAGCAACCGCGGCCGAGAAGAAATGGGGCTCGACGCATCCGGCACGCGACGCTCTGGCATTGTCGCCGTCTTCGCAAGCTCGGCCTCTATGTCCGCGAGCGACACGGGGCCCCACACGCCGAGTCGCGCATTCCAGCGCGACGGCAGGTAGTGCGGCACCGCGCCCGAGGTGACGATCGCATGATGGACCGACTTGTGGCAGTTGCGGTCGACAAGCACTACCTCCCCCGGCTTTAGAAGCGTCATCAGCATCGCCTTGTTGGAGGTCGAAGTGCCATTCGTCACATACCGGCTAAGCGCGCTCCCGAAGATTTCGGAAGACATCTTCTGCGCCTCGGAAAGCGGCGTCTGCACCTCCGGGCTCGAAAGATCGCCAAGAGACTCGACAGACACCGAAAGGTCGGACCTGAAGATCATCGAACCGAACGCCTCGTGGAGGCCGCGCAGGAACGGCGAGGCCGAGAAGGCGTTGCCTCCGTTGTGCCCTGGGGTGTGCCAGTTGGTGCCCGCCTTGACCTGCACGTACTGGCGCATCGCGCTCCAGAAGCGCGGCAGCCAGAACGACTTGAAGAGATGTACGATCCGCTCGTGGTGGACGGCAGGGTTTGCAAGCACCTCCGCGCCCTTCTTCGACCATCGCCTTTGCGGAACGACCACGGGAGCGTTTCCAGGATAGGTCACCACGACCTTTGGGATCGCAGGAAGATATGTCTTCAGCCAATCCTTAAGCAAGACGCCGCGGACGGACCCGGAATACAAGGCGTCGTCGACCATGAACAGGCAGATGTCGTCGCCGCCTTCGGTCATTCCCCTCGACGGATCGCCATCGATGAACAGCGCGTCGGGAAGCGCGTCGGCCGACGACACCGTCGTAAGCTTGAGCGGCGGGTACTCGAGAGGCATGCGGACGTTGAACGCCTCGGCACAGAAGTCGCGGAACGCGTCGGACATCCCGTGTTCCACAATGGGAAGATGCCTCGCGTCGTCTTCGCGCGAAGCATGCAACCATATTACAGTTAGTGACCTCATGTGATCAACCGACGACGATTTCCTCTGACGGGAAGCGCACGTGCCGCTTCGACTCGCGGTCGCCGATCATCAAGACGACGGTAAGCGCGCCGAGACGACCGATGAACATCGCCACCATTATCACAAAACGCCCAGGAGCGGAGAGCGACGCCGTGGTGTCGCCTACCGCAAGACCCGTCGTCGTGACGGCCGAGACCGCCTCGAAGAAGAGCGCGTCGGACGAGATGCCAGAACCCGCCTCGGTGACGAAAAGCGCACCAGTCACGACTACGGCGAACATGACTATCGCCATCAGGATCACGAGGGCTTCGCGCACGATCTCGGTCGGGATCAACCTTCCGTCCATCACGGTCTCGGTCTCGCCGCGACACATCGCCGTCGCCGTGTATATGATGACCGCGAGCGTCGTCACCTTCATGCCGGCCGCAGCGGAACCGGGAGCGCCGCCGATGAACATGAGACACTCGTAGATGAGGCGCGTCAGCGGATGGAGCGACTCGGTCGGAATCACGCAGAAGCCGCACGTCCTCGGCGTGACGGCCTGGTAGAAGCCGACAACCGCCTTGTCGGAGAGACTCATGTCCTTAAGCGAGAGGTTCCACTCGACGGCAAGGAACGCGATGAAAGTCAGGGCGAGCAGGTAGAACGTGAACCGCAAGACAACGCGCGTATGGAGCGAAAGGCGGCCGCGCGCGCCGGAAATGCGGTGGAGAAACTTGAACGTGCAGAGGTTGTATATGACAAGAAAGCCAATGCCGCCCAAAATCGTCTCGAGGCCCATCACTATGACAGGCCAGCTGCGCGGGAACTTCGCAAGCGAGTCAGACTCAAGGCCGAAACCAGCATTGCAGAAGCTCATTATCGAATAGAACACCGCCTCGTACCAGTTGCCAAAATGCGGATAGAGCGCCAGCGTGAAGACACCCTCGATGACAAGCATCGAGCCGACGATCCAGCAGATGAGACCCCGAAGTCCCTGGATCTGCCTGACCCCGTATGCGTTCATAAGCGAGAACTCGCTCACGAGCGATATGCGCCGCCCTATCGCAACAAGAAAGAACGTACCGCACGTCATGAGCCCGAGGCACCCAAGCTCGACGAGCACCATCAAAACCACCTGGCCTGTCGTGGAGAACTCGCGCCCGATGTCGACGACCGTGAGCCCAGTCACGCACACGGCAGAAAACGCCGTAAAAAGAGACGTGACGAGGTCGCCGCGCATGTTGTCTGCGCGGCAACATGGAAGCGCGAGGACGATTGCGCCGACCGCGATCAGCGCGAGAAAGCCGAGCGCGAAGGAAATGCGGCTTTTCATTTTCCGAAAGTACCCTTCTCCTTAAGCCACACCATCCAGACGGACAGCTCGTAGAGGAGGCAGAGAGGAACGGCCATGAAGATCTGGCTCATCGGATCGGGCGGCGTAAGGAACATCGAGAGGACGAACGACATCACAATCGCAATGCGGCGCTTTTCCCTGAGCCCCTTCGAGGTGACGACTCCAAACCACCCGAGGACGAAGATAATGAGCGGCAGCTGGAAGACGAGACCGAAGGCGATGATCGTCTTGAGGACGATGGAGATGTAGCCCTCGAGCCGGATGATCGTCGAAGGGATTCCGCACCATTCGTTGATCGCCCTGAACGCCCTCACGACCATCGGCAGCGTCTTCGCGTACGCGACGCCAAGGCCGACGAGGAAGAAGCCGCTTCCCGCAACGAGTATCGACATCAAGACGACCTTCTCGCGGTTTGTGAGCGCCGGGAAGATAAAGCGGAGGATCGCGTACATTATGAACGGAAACGCGAGCGCCGTGCCGCCCCAGCCCGCGATAGAGATTATCGTGGAGACGCCGGTAGTAAGGTCGAGCCCCTGTAGAAGCTCCTCGCTCTCGCCAGCAGGACTCTTTAGCCATTCAAGCACCCACGGAGTGCAGCACCCGGCGATGACGGCGCAAATCGCCCAGGCGACCGCGCCGAAAACGAGCATGTCGCGCAGAGCGAGAAGATGCTCGAGCAAAGGACGCGGAGGGTCGTTCCTGGCATCTGGATCTTTTAGCAGGGCTATTGCCATTATGCGCCCTCCACTGGCGGCATGCCCGTAGCAGGAGGATCGACAGGCACGGTACCGCCTGTATCGTCACTTGCAGTCGCGGGCTCTGCGCTCGCGGAACCTACGGTGAACGCGTCCTCTGGCTGTTTCTCGACTTCCTGCACGGCCTTGGTGAACTCGGTATCCATGTCGAGGAGCTGGCGCTTGAAGTTCTCGGCGGCGCGACGGAACTTTGAATAGTACTGGCCGACCGTGCGGGCCGCCGAAGGGAGCCGCTTGGGGCCGACGACAACAAGAACGACGGCGAGTAGCACAAACCACTCGCCGAAGCCGATGCTGTCGAAAATGACCGCCAGCGTCATCTGCAGAAAATCACTTCTGGTAGATCACGAACTCGCCGCGGCGGTTCTTCGCCCACGCGGACTCGTCGCTGCCGACGACCGCCGGCTTCTCCTCGCCGAAGCTGCGCGTCTGGATGCGGGAAGCGTCGACACCGCTCTGGACGAGATAGTTGCGGATGATGCTCGCACGGTTCTCGCCGAGCGCCATGTTGTACTCGTTCGAGCCGCGCTCGTCGCAGTTGCCCTCGACGACGACCACGCGGTCGGCGTGCGAGCCGAGATGCTGCGCAACCTCGTCGATCTTGCCGATTTCGCCCTGGGGAACGACGGTCGAGTCAAAGCCAAAGTATACCGGCGCGAAATCAACGTCGGTGCAACGCGTGCAGTATTCCTCGAACGGACGATCGCTGACGCCAGCGCCGTCGAGCGGGCCCTCCTGGTCGTCGCCGATGCTGGTGGAGATGTCAGAACCACCTGCGGCGCCAAGACCAGACCCGGAACCGCCGTTTGCGCCCGTGTTAGTCTTGTTGTATTTGCAGCCCGAGACCGCGAAGGAAAGGGCAACTGCGACAACTACCATCAACGTAGAAATTTTCATCTTTTACTCCTTTGTGTGAAATTGGAGATATGATACCGAATTCCTCCGCGAAAATCAAGTGGGAAACGATACTTTCCACGGACCGCGGGATTGCCAGCACGCTCGGACGGCCTCGGCCGACGGATCGACGTAGATTGGCGTCGCCTGGTGGCGGAACCACGTGTCCTGGCGCTTCGCGAGCTGGCAGGTGCGCGTAAGGATCTTGGCGCGGTCATCGCCCTCGCGGTAGCCGATTGCGAGAGAGGCCGTGCGAGACCAGGTGGGATAAAGCTCCTTCAGCCGCCGCTTCTCGGCGTCGAGCCCAGCCATGAACATCGCATCTAACCGCGCGGCGATGCGCGCGCGCACCACTGCACGGTCGATGCGGATGACAGGATACTCCGGCGGCGGCTTCTCCCAGCGGCGGTCAAGACCGCGGAGAAGCGCGGAGAAATAGAGCCCGGTGCCGCCGACTATCACTATCGGAACATCCTTTGGAACAGCCGCCGCCCATGCCGCCGCCGCCCTAAGCCACGCGCCAGAAGAGAACTCCTCTGTAGGCGTCACGACGTCTACGCCACCCATATGGAACTCCTCGCGCTCGGCAGCCGACGGCTTTGCGGTCCCAATGTCCATGCCGCGATATACGAGCATAGAGTCTGCACTCAGGATCCACGCGCCCATTTCACGCGCAAGCGCGGCCGCGATGTCGCTCTTGCCGCTCGCAGTCGGCCCGGCTAGGATGTACGCTTCCCGAACGAGCATAGGATAAGAAGCCCCACCGCGACCGTGATAAATGTGTCGGCGAGGTTGAAGCAGGGGAAGTGGTACGCGGCCTTCCAGTGAAAGTCGAAGAAGTCGATGACGAAGCCGCGGAAGACGCGGTCGATGAGATTGCCGACGATGCCGGCATAGAGAAGCACCTCGGCGACCGCCGCCGCACGCCCGTCGCCGAAGATGGACTTCCGCGTCCAAAGGAGGAACGCAAGCGCGACAACCGCAAACGCGGCGAGCGGCCAGACCTGCCCCTGGAACATGCCCCACGCGCAACCCCTGTTCTCGACATACGCAAGGTCGAAGAAACCAGGGATGATTGGTAGCGAAGAAGCCCCCTTGAGATAGCCCGCCGCAAGCTCCTTCGCCACCGCATCCGCGAGAACGAGGTGCACGACGACGGCAAAGACGACGAGGTAGCGCCTCATCAGCTACGATTGCGCTCCATCTCGCTCTGGCACTCCATGCACGTCAGAACGAACGGCTGGTTGAGGAGACGGGGTTTGCGAATCAGCTGGCCGCAGACGGTGCAGACGCCGTACGACCCGTCGTCGATGCGATGAAGCGCCTCTTCGATCTGCTGGATGGTGCGATTGATGTTGCCCATCTGGCCGAGCGCCTGGAGACGCAGCGTCTGGTTGGTGCCGTCTCCGCCGTCGGACTCATGATCCTCGGCCTCGTTGAAGCCGGTTGCCTTCATCGCGTTGACGCCCGAGAGCGCCGCAGCGCGGGCTTCGATGAGACGCTTGCGGAAATCCTTGAGGTCGGCTGCGGGGAACTTGACCGTCGACTTGCCCTGTGCGCGAGTCGTGGGGCGACGCGAAAGCTTGATTTCGTTGCCGGTGCGAACCTTGTCGGCCATCGCCGCAGAGCGCTTCATCTCCTCGGCGATCGACATCGCGAACTCGACGGCCTTGGCGGTGTCCATCGCCTCTACATCGGGCGAGACCGGCTTCTCCACTGCTACCACGCGACGCGTGATGCGCGGAGGAACGCGCTTGATCTCCGTCTTCGTCTTCTTGGCGACTGGCTTGACAGGCTTCTTCGCGGCAACTTTCTTAGCCGGCTTCTTGGCGACAGGCTTCTTCGCCTTCGCCGCCGGTTTCTTCGCAGCTGGCTTCTTTGCAACGGGCTTCTTGGCCGGCTTCTTGGCGGCGACCTTCTTGGCCGGCTTCTTCGCAACCGGCTTCTTTGCCTTCGAGGACTTCTTGATGCTGACTCCCATGATTGGCCTCCTCTCTATAAATTCTTCTGTTTGACAACGTCTCTATTCTATCATATTTGGACGCCGGGTGGAAGCTTCATCCACTCGCGAATTTCATCCGACAGCGGCTGTATCTCTACGACCGTGGCGAACTTCACCTCGCCCTCCGCGCCGGGAAGCTCAAACTGGTCGCCGACCTTCTTGCCGAGCATATTCTGCGCGAGACGCGTCTTGGACGCGAGGATGCACTTCTCGATGTCGTTGTCCCACTCTCCGAGGACCGTATAGGCCTTGCGCCCTTCCGGACCCTCGATCACGACGGTGACGCCTGGCATCACCTCGTCGGTCTTGGCGTCCGAGAAGTCACCGGGCTTGACGGCCTCGAGCTCAGCCTGCATGACGGTCTGCTTCTGCATCAGCACGCGCTGCTCGTCCTTTGCGTACTGGTACTCCGCGTTCTCCGAGAGGTCGCCGTAGCTCTTCGCGAACTCGATGCGCTTGACGTTCGCGGGCATGTCCTCGTTGATGAGCTTGAGGTACTCCTGCTTCCTGAGGCCGTAGCTGCGGAGCGAAGTGACGCGCGCATACTCCTTCTTCTTCTCGGTCTTGACGAGGTGGCTCTCGAGCGCGGGAACGATGTGCGTCATCCTCACGACGATAGTGTGGTGGGTCGACGGGTCCCACGCGATGGACGCCTGGAAGCGCTCGAAGAACAGCACCTGGTCGGCGGGCTTCAGGAGCTTGAACATCTTCTCGAGCCATGCCCTGTCGCCAAAGAGGCGGCGGACGATGTTCTGCATCTTGAGCGTCTCGCCGCCGCGCCTGCCCTCGCCGAGCGCAATCGCGTGGGTGAGGATCGTCGCGACCGGCGGGAGCTCGGGCCACAGCTCGTAGGACTTGAGCACCTTGATGTTCTTGCCGTCAATCGGAACATCGGCGTACTCGAACTTGCCGAACTGTTCGATCTTTCCGACGATGAGTGTGACGAGCGTCGCAGGCGCCTGCGTGTCCTTCATGAAACCACCGAGCGCGGCACGGCACGCCACCTCGGCGCCGAAGCGCGAAACGATCTCGGAGACGGCCGTGAAGCAGAGCTCGGGAACCGCGGCGTAAAGCTTTGCCTTCGCCTCGTCGGAGTCCGCGAGGAAAGAGATCATCGCGCCAACCTCGCGAGCCGGCAGGGACGACGCTGCGGCGATGTAGCGCTTGCGCTCCCAGAGGTACGCGCGCATGTCAGCCGCGGCAGGACGCGCAAAGCCAAGCTCAAGGACGAGCGAGGCGAGGCGCGCATACAGCGCGTCGTCGACGTTGCGCGCGGCGGTCACCGCGAACTCGAGTCGGTCGGCGATCTTGGACTTTGCATCGTCGGTGGCGGTCTTGAAGCGGCCCTGCGAGACATATTCGCGAACAGCCGCGAGGATAAGCTTCGGGTCGGTCTCGTGCGAGAACGCCGTGAGCCAGCCGTCGCCATAGTCCTCGACGGACGCCTTGAGGCGAATCGGGTCGGTGCGCTTCGCGGGAATCTCGACGAGTTTGTCCTGGTGGAGCGCCTTTCTCGCCTCTTCCCAGAACTTCTTCCAGTTGACGGACTTGACGAAGCCGTTCTGCACGCAGACGTCCTCGAGGCGGACGATCGTCATATCGCCATAGCTCTTGAGAACTTCCTTAACGAAGTCGCCGGGGCGCTCCTTGAGCATCGCCTCGAACGCCGCGGGGTCTGCCTCGCGCAGAACGAGGATATGGCCTTCCGGCGCGCACTCGAGCATGTCGCACGCGGCGGCGTAGGTGAACTGGTGGCCTTTCTTCGTCTTGAAGTCGACGGTGATGCGCTTGTAGAAGTAGTCGAGGCGTTTCACCTTGCCGATGCCCCACGCTTTGCTGAGGACGAGAGCACCCGGCTGGAAGCCAACGAGCTTCTCGAGCTTCACGAGAGACTCGTCAAGCGGACTCTCGCCAAAGCCGACGCCGTCCAGAAAAGAAAGAAGAAGACGATCTCTTGTCGTCTTCTTCAATGCGTCCCTGATACCCGTCGCGCGGATCTTCTTGTCAAGTTCTGCCCTGTTTTCGCGCACGAGCCGAAAAGCCCCTTCGAAGTCTTGCTTCTCCGCGCACTCATTCAACTGATTCACCAACGCTTCCGTATCGGCCATTTGCCTCTCCTTTCGAAAAATAGGCGCATATTATATCATAAATTCCGCTCGCGCACGCGGCGAATCATCGCTTTCTCCGGGCAGGTGAATGGATCGGCGTGCTTTGTGCAGTTTATGCACCCCGTGTAGAGCTTGTGCATGATCTTCGTCTTCGGGACCTCGACGAAACCAAGAGATGTGAAGAACTCGGGAGTGAACGTAAGCGTCACGAGCTCGCGCGGCGAGAACGCCGCGGCGCGCTCTGCGACCGCCTCGACAAGCGCACGCCCGATGCCGCGGCGCCTGAAGCCCTCTTTCACCGCGACAGAGACGATCTCGACCGTCGCCGACTCGGGAGCGCCTATCTCGGGGTGTATCTGGTACGACGCGCATCCGGCCATCTTGCCGTCCGCCTCCGCAACGACGAACCTGTCTATCGACTCGACGATGTTCCCGAGCGACCTCGGTACAAGGCGGTCGACGTTTGCACCGATGAGGGCATAGACGCCCTCCGCGTCGCCGAGTCGTGCCTGCCTTATCGAAAATCCGTCCATAGCCCTCCCACTTGGTCAGAACAGGCGAGTCACTTCGCCGTCGATCGCGTCCACGTCGCAAACGCGCGTCTGCGCGATGGGCAGCTTCTCAAGCTCGGCGACGGACGGCGGCGGGGCAACAAGCACGTCCTCGCCATAGGCCCTGAGGCAGGTCTCCGGGAACTTGTACGGCGTCGCGGTAGCGGCGACGACGCACGGTGCGCCGTCCGGCAGACCCAGTTTCTTCGCGACGAACGTAGCGACGGCGGTATGCGGATCGACGAGGTAGCCGGCGGCCTCGCGCATGCGGCGCATTTCCGCTTCTGTCTCCTCGGGTGTCGCGACACCGCCCTCGAAATCTGCGAAAAGGCGCCCCTTCGCGCTCTCCGAAAGCTCGTACCGCCCTTTTTCGGCAAGATTCTTCATCATGCGCGTCGTTTCTGCGCAGGCGCGTTCGATATCGCCGTCAAGCCCCCCTGAAATCATCCAGAGAAGGCGCTCGACGTTCGAAGACTTCCTGATGTCCATCGAGGGGGAGTTCGTGACGGTGAAATTCGGGCCGGGGTCGTAGATGCCGGTCTTCACGAAACGCGCGAGGACGTCGTTCACGTTCGAGGCGACGATGAACTTGCGGATTGGGCTCCCGAGGAGCTTCGCATAGTACGCCGCGAGAATGTTGCCGAAGTTGCCAGAAGGAACAACTACATCGAATTCCCCGGGCTGGGGCGCGGGCGCGCCATAGCGCCCGTCCGTTCCATTCAGCTTAGCCCCAGCAAGAACGTAGTAGGCAATCTGCGGAACAAGCCGCCCCGTGTTTATCGAATTGGCGCTCGAGAGAGTGATGCCGTGCGCGGCGGCCTCGGCGCGGATCGCGGGGTCGGCGAAGATGCGCTTCACCGCCGCCTGCGCGTCGTCGAAGTTGCCGCGGATGCCGACGGCGTGGACGTTCGCCTCGGCGGGAGTAGTCATCTGGAGACGCTGGATGCGCGAAGTTCCCGTCGCAGGATAAAAGACGATGATCTCGGTGCCGTCAACGCCGGCGAAGCCCTGCATCGCGGCGGAGCCAGTGTCGCCGCTCGTCGCCGTAAGGACGAGGACGCGACGGCCGCCAGCGGCATGGCGCATGAAGACGGGGAGCATCGAAAGCGCGACGTCCTTGAAAGCGCCGGTCTTGCCGTGGAAAAGCTCGAGCATGTGGAGCCCATCCTTCTCGACGAGAGGAACAGGGTCTTCGGCCGGGAAGCGAGAGGAGAGGCGGTCGATTGCAGACTTGCGGACCTCTTCAGGGAAATCGCCGAAAAGGCGAGACAAAACAAAATCCTCTGCCTTGCCCAAGGTCGTCAGATTAGGGTCATTTAGAGTCACATCACTACCTAACCCTATAACCGGCACATAGAGACCGCCATCGGGCGCAAGGCCCTGAAAAACTGTTTCAGGCGCCGTCGCCTCAATTCCCTTTCTTGTAGAAACATATTTCATTTCCCAACTCCTTACTACTGACCCCTCGGCACTCGCTCCGCTCGGCTCGGTCGCTTCCCCAAGGGTCGCGCCCACCCGCAAGGGGCGGTTACGACCCCTGACTCCTGACCCCTAATCCCTATCTCCAACTCCAACTCTGAACTCCAACTACTGACTCCTAACTACTGACCCCTGACCCCTAACCCCTGACCCCTAATTGAACATAAACTCCACGACATCCCCGTCCTGCATCTCGTACTCCTTGCCCTCGGGTCGAAGCGCACCCGCTTCGCGCGCACCCTTCTCGCCGCCGTACTTGATATAGTCGTCAAACGAAACAACCTGGGCCCTGATGAAGCCCTTTTCAAAATCGGTGTGAATGACGCCGGCGCATTTCGGCGCCTTCCAGCCACGGCGGAAAGTCCACGCGCGGACTTCCTTCGGACCTGCAGTGAGGAAACTCGCCAAGCCCAGCGTATGATATGCAAGCTTGATCGTACGGTCAAGCGACGACTCCGTGAGCCCGTAGCTTTCGAGGAACTCCTTCGCCTCGGCGTCGGAAAGCCCCGCGAGATCGGCCTCCATCTGGGCGCACACGACTACGCACTCCGCGCCCTCCTTCGCGGCATATGCCTTAAGCGCGTCCACATGTGCATTGCCTTCGCCCGTCACGTTGTCGTCGGCGACGTTCGCGCAGTAGATGACCTTCTTGTCGGTGAGGAAATGGAGTTCCTTCAGGACGTCGAGAATCGCGTCGCCTTCCTTCCTCGGGAACGAGCGGACGGATTTCCCCTCCTCGAGATGCTTCAAAAGCGCCGCGCAGGCCTCGGCCTCCGGGCGCATCGCGGGCTTCGCCTGCGCCTCCTTCTTGATGCGGTCGTAGCGCTTCTGCAGCTGCTCCATGTCGGCAAGGACAAGCTCAGTCTCAATCACCTCGGCGTCGCCCACGGGGTCGATCGGCGCCGACTTGTTGCCGCCTTCCTGGACATGGATGATGTCGTCGTTCTCGAAGCACCTGACGACGTGCAGTATCGCGTCGCACTCGCGGATGTTCGCGAGGAACTTGTTGCCAAGCCCCTCGCCCTTGGACGCACCCTTGACGAGACCGGCGATGTCGGTGAACTCGACCGTCGCGCGGATTATCTGCTGCGGGCTTACGATCTTCGCAAGCGCCTCAAGTCGCAGGTCTGCAACTTCGACAATGGCGGAGTTGGGCTCAATCGTGCAGAACGGGTAGTTCTCGGCCGCCGCCTGCTGCTTCTTGGTAAGCGCGTTGAACAATGTGGACTTGCCGACGTTTGGAAGACCTACAATACCAACTGAAAGACTCATTTTACAGGTTGAAAAGTTGAAGGGTTGAAAAGTTGAAGGGTTGAAAGGTTTTAATTATTCATTATTCTCCCCCTTGTATTCCCAATCGGGATACATGGACTTTAGGACTGCGCGGTAGTACTCCGCGTCCACTGTGCGCCCCTCCTTCAGGGCGGCGACAAAGAGCTTTTCAATCGGGGCTACGATGCGAGCGCGCGAGGCTTCCGCTAGAAGGCCGTCCGCCTGCGCCCTTATGCGGTTAGCCTTGGCCAGCGCACGCGTCTCCTTCGAAAGCGCCGGATCGTTCTCGGGTAGCTTTGGCTCCTTCTTGCGCGGGCGAGCCCTGCCGTTCTCGTCGATCTCCGTGTCCTCGTCGGGAAGCCACGAGAGGTCCGCTATCGTCTTCTCGGGCCTCAGCGCGCGCTCGCGCTCGTCAAGCTCCTTCTGGTAGTCCAAAAGCTCAGCGTTCAGCGCCTCATAGCGCTGCCGTTCCTCGGCAAGTTCGGCCATCGAGACCTTTAGCTTCAGCGTCTCGGCCTCACGTATCGCCCTTGTCGCCTCGGCGCGAGCAAGCTCGTCGGCCGCCGCCTGCGCCTTCGCCCGTTCTGCATCGGCGTTCTCCTTGGCGGTCTTCAGTTCCGCGTCCTTTGCCGCCTTGAGGTCTGCCGCCTTCTTCGCCTCGGCCTCGGCCGTCGCACGTTCGTCGGCGGCAATCGCCTTCTTCTCCGCGAGGTTCTCGTTCTCAAGCTTTAGTTTCTCGTTCTCCGCCTCCGCCGCTGCAAGGGCGGTCGCTGCGCTCTTCTCCTTTGCCTCGGCCTCGCGCGCGTTCGCCGCGGCAGTTGCGCGCTCGAGCTCGGCCTCGCGCGCACGCTTCGACGCAATCGTCTCCTCGCTCGCGGCCTTGTCGGCCGCCGCACGCGCGGCGTCGGCGCGCTGCATGGAGATCACGACACCAGAGATGCCCGCCGCGATGACGGCGACGCATACCGCGACTATGGCCACGATCTTCGCATTCATGACAGATCACCTTTCACTTCTGTTTCCGTTCCGTCCGGCGACACACGCACGATCTTTCCGCCGCGCATGACGGTGACCGTGAGCCCCGCCGCAAATGCACGCGCAATGGCATCGTGACTTGCCACAGCCGCAGGCTCCGACAGAGCGGGATTGGGCTGCATGTTAAATCTGCCGCCGGGAACAGTTATCTTCTTTGCGGCATCTGCTATTGGCGCAAACCACTTGGGGAATCCGCCATTCGCTTCGTCCGACGACATCAACCCGGTTTCCTCGTCCCATTCGGCGAAGAACCGCATCGTCTCGCCGCTGTTGTCGAAGAAGTACGCTCTGGAGAGGTGTGGCAGTGCTGCTGCGGCGTTCGCCACGGAAAGCGGAAACCTCGACGCGATCTTATCCGGCGGCACGGAGTGTCCGCCGAGCGCCGTGCGATTCTCGACGCGGGCAGCATTGATGACCGCACTCTCGGTCGCGACAAAATAGAGATACGTCCGAAACCCGTTCTTCCGCGCCTCGCGCAGCGCGTCGACCTTGGACACATGGGAGAACACAGACTCCTGCGAGAAGCTTGACTTCAGGAGAATGTGCATTGACTGGAGAAAAGAAGCGACAAGGGCGACGGTGTATGAATTGACGGCATCTGGAGCGAAGCGGATCAAGTCCGATTCAAGCGTTATCGAACCGTCGCGGAAAAGCGACTTGACATCTTCGGGATATGACGTTGTTTCGGCATAGCTGCGCAGGATGCCATCCAAAAGAGACATGTGAGGTGCATACGCACCGGTACGCGAGACCTCCGCGAATATGTCGTCGGCGTTTATGACGTCGTAGAAGTTCACGGCATAGTCAGCGGCAAGGCGGCGCATCAACGTCGTCTTGCCGGAGCCGTTC
>Ga0310695_10004323_pt1 | contig 26399 bp, 17 predicted proteins | sample RumenRJG_04DNA_FD_203882 | JGI IMG/M metagenome (GOLD analysis project Ga0310695, IMG submission 203882) | Bovine rumen microbial communities from Lethbridge, Alberta, Canada - RJG_04 (v2) (version 2) | ecosystem: Host-associated > Mammals > Digestive system > Stomach > Rumen | place: Canada... | reverse complement strand
ACTATTTGGCATGAATTATTTTTGGCCGCTTTCGAGACGAACCATATATCCTCAAAAAATGTATTCACCTTTGATTCTTTCTGTTTATAAGCACTTTTACTTTTTGAAAACTTGGAAACTGGTGTAACAATATCTTCTGACGCTGTATATTTAGCCGCTGTCATGGAATAGGCTTAAAGCATCAGTTCAAATTTGGTGACGGATTTCTGACGGGCTGTTTGTTTGATGTTTTGCAGCATATCGCCGTTTATTGCAAAGAAACGGTTTGTGTCGGAATCGGGATGTATCTTTGGACGTGCGATTTTCAGCGGCAGTTCCGTTACCGGAACACCGTCTGCATACATTTCCTGATATTTTTCAAATCCCTTGCTGAAAGCAGGTTCACAGTCCTGCTGTGAAGCGCTGCTCAAATCGAAATCATCTTTTACAGGTGTATTTCCTGTGAGCCTTGCAAAAAGTTCTCTGCTGAACAGTAAATCACTTCCGCCGTCATACATTATGTGGTGATAAAGCAGTGCAATAATACAGCTTTGTCCGTCCGTATAGATAACGGCTTTTACGGGAATACCGCCCGACAGATCATAAGGTTTATTCAAAGAATTGGCAAGCTCACGGGCAGTTTTTATATCATCAATATGCTGAATGGTTATGTCCGGAATTTCATCTGTCAGTACTCTGAGCAGAGCACCGTTCTTTTCACGGTAAACGGAATGGAAAGCTTCATGGCTGCGGAAAATTTCTTCAAGAGCAGTTTTTACCTGTTCTGCGGAAACACCGTTTATCTCATAGAAACCTATGACGTTATACATCATAGATTCGGGGTGCAGCTTTTGCTCAATATACATACCAGTTTCAAAAGGATTGAGCGGATATTCTGTAAGAGCCTGCTTTTCCGATACTTCGGGCAATTCTGTCTGATCAACAGGGGGGTTCAATAAACTCATTTTCGTGGCCTCCTTATATATTTTTTGTTATGCTAAGAATATTTTTTCCGTCCTTATATTCATATGAATATTCATCAGCTATGTTAAAAGTCAGAAAGCGTCCCAATCCGCCGATGGAGTTATCCATATCATAATCTTCGATATTCAGCAGATCTTTTGTCGGATCAAACTGTTTTCCACTGTCTGTAAAGGTGATCGTAACTTTGGTTTTATCTGATATAATGCATACATCTGCTTCACCGTTACCGTTATCGTAAGCATAGCTGCATATATTTATAAATATTTCCTCTGCCATAAGTTTAAGACTTCTCTTTGCTGTATCGGAAATATCAAGTGACATGAGATACTTATTTATAACAGCTAAATTTTCGGTTTTTGCTTCAAGATGCATAGAGTATTTTTTCTCTTTTGGGACAGTCAGAGTAAGAATGGTTATATCATCACTCTGGACAGTATTGTCGGCAAATACCTTTATTTCATCAAGTACAGCGTCCATTACAGTTTTTCCCGATTCATGGAGATGTTCCGAAAGCACACTGCGCAGACGTTCATCTCCGAACAGCTTGTCGTCAGCACTTTTTGCTTCTGTTACACCGTCGGTATACAGGAATAATGTATCTCCGGGTTTGAATACAAGACTTTTTTTGGTGTACTGTTCATCCGAAAAAATACCTGCTGCCGCTTCGCATGAGCTTTCTATTTCGATAAGTTTATCCGAAAGAAGATACGGCGGGTTGTGTCCTGCGTTAGAATATACAAACTCACCTGTTGATGGATTATAAATACCGATGAAAGTAGTAATAAACATCATATTGGGATTATGGGCGGCAAGATTATTGTTGTATTCAAACATGATTTTTTCAGGCGACAGACCTGCTTCCGCATATTGTCGAAGCATGGTGATTGCATTTGTCATAAACAGAGCCGCCGAAACACCTTTTCCGGATACATCCGCAATGATCACGCAGATATTGCCGTTACTGAGTATCTTATAGTCATACAGATCACCGCCGACATCCTTTGCCGGCATCATGTGGGCATGAATATCGGCATTTTCATTCTGAAAATCAGCCGGTTCAAGAAAGCCCATCTGTATATTACGGGCAATATTAAGCTCTGTTTCCTGCATGGCTTTTTCACGGTTCAGTGTGGAAATATCTTCGATATACCGGTCGATTTCCTGTGCCATACTATTGAAGGATTCAGACATTTGTGCAAGTTCATCATGTCCTTTTATATCGAGCGGTTCAAAGTCTTTATCCCTGTTAAGAATAAACTCTGACATTTTCCGGCTGATAAGTCTTGTGGGTTTTACGATTTTTTGTTGGAAAATGAATGAGATTATAAAAACTATCAGTACCGATGTGAATAATACAATGATAAGGATACGTATGAAATGCTGCCGTACCGTTTCGATAATATTGTTGATTGACATTTCTGCACCGGCGATGCTTATGGTTTCGTTTACCATATGGGCATCGAAATTGTCGGAAGAATAATTAATAACAACATGTTGTTTGACCGGTGTAAAGCATATGATGGTGTTGCCGTATTCATTGTCATAGAAGCGAAAGACAGTTTTATTTTCTTTCAGTGCTATGATTTCTTCATCAATAACTGTATATGCGATATAACCGGGATAGTGTGTGGCTTTTGCAGAATCTGCTGCATCCTTTCCATAGCCTATGGCGAGATACTGCTTGTGGTTAAGCTCAGGATATGGTATTTCTGTATAGATATACGCCATATCCATGGCTTCACAAAGTTCATCAAAACTCTTGCTGCATTGTTCCGCATCCTCGAGAACATACGGATCGTATATTTCAAAATATTTTGCTGCAATTAAAGCAGCCTGTCTTACATCATCCTTGCAATGCTCCAGCGTTTGATTGTATGTTATCGTATAAGTTGCAAAAAGAATAGCACAGTCTGTTAATAATACTAATGGGAGCATGATAAGTACCAGCTTCCAGAAAATAGAATATTTCATAGCTTTTTACTCGATATTCAGGCTTCCGAGAAAGCCGGTAAGTTTAAAGATTTCCATAAGATTTTTATTCATATTTTTCAGAACAAGATTCTCCTTGCCCATTAACTGACGGGCTTTCAGTACGGTACGGATACCGGCAGAAGAAATATATTCAACACCTGCCAGATCAAGTATCATCTTCTGGCATTGCGGAGCATTCTCGGATATTTCTTTTTCAAGTACCGGAGAAGTGATGGTATCAATATCTCCTTTAACAGCCAGTGTACAGATTTTGTCGTTCATGGTTTTTTTAATGTTCATAAGTAATACCTCCTGAAAGTAAGAAATTATAATGTGAGTTCAAATCAATGAGCTGCACTATAAAAATTGTAACATAAAAACATCAACAATACAACGATTTTTGTTCAATTGCAATCATTTTATAATTTTGTTTCCGGAAGAGAAAAATTAACAGCAAATCAGATCACAACGGATGCCGCTTACTTGAAATCACATTTATTGTTGCATAAAAAAGCTTGAAAGAGTGCAGAATTAATGGTAAAATTATATATTATATAATGTTCGATAAATTTCAAAGGAGGAGTAATTTATGATTGGAAAGCGTCTGTTCAAACGCCATTCGATTTGTCAGAGAGTGGTAAGCACTGTACTTTCTGCCATACTTGCTGTTACGTCTTTCAGCAGTATGGGTATCGTTGTCGGACGTGCCGAAGAAGTTTCCGGCGGTTCGTCAGGCAGTGCAGCGGTAAGTAATGTTCTGGCAAATGGTGTTCAAGGCGGTACAATTCTTCACTGTTTTGACTGGAAGTACACAGATATTATTGATGAACTTCCAAATATTGCTAAGGCAGGCTTTACAGCTGTTCAGACATCACCTGCACAGCCGGGTGGAGGTGTTGATTCAAATATCTGGTATTATCTTTATCAGCCACTTAGCTTCCATGCTGAAACCAATGATCTTGGAACAAAAGAAGAATTGAGGCAGCTTTGTAATGAAGCGGAAAATTATGGTATAAAAATTATTGTCGATATTGTTTCAAATCATCTGGCAGGGGATCATACCTACATAACAAGTGATTTTAAAGACAGCAAATACTGGAGAACAAGTTCAGGCTATTCCGGACGGCAGGGTGATATATATAATAATCTGGGTATGCCCGATATCAAATCAGAAGATTCAGAAGTTATCGATGCTGTTAAGAGCTATATTCAGGAACTGAAAGAGATTGGTGTTGACGGTGTACGCTGGGATACCGCCAAGCATATCCAGCTTCCGAGTGATGATGACTGTCGGTTCTGGCCTGAAGTAACTTCTGTTGAAGGAATGGAACACTATGGCGAAATTCTCGGACTTCCTAATGGCAGCAGTACCAGAACAGGCGAACAGATCATGCAGGAATATGTTACCTACATGAGAGTTACCGATGATACCTACGGTAAAATACTGAGAGATTCATTCAATAACGGTCAGGCTCCGAGTTCAACCGGCTATCTTGCTGATAAAGATAATATAAGTGCAACTGATCTTGTGTATTGGGGAGAAAGCCATGATACATGGTCAAACAATAAAGATTACGGTTACACTAATGAAATGCCGCAGAATGTAATTGATAAAGCGTATGCTATCGCTGCAGCCCGCAGCGGTGCGGCTGTATTGTATTTTTCTCGTCCAGATTACAGATATAAGGAAAATATAAAAGCAGGCGTAAAAGGAAGTACGCATTTTACAAGTCCCGAAGTTGCAGCTGTCAATCATTTCCGTAATGTTATGACAGGAAATGATTATTATTGTACAAAGAGTGATTCAAGTGCTGCGGCTGTATGCCGTCCGAACGGGGCAGTTGTAGTTAAAGCAAGCGGAGGAAATGGGACAATCAGTATTACCAATGGCGGCAATACGACTGCTGCAGGTACATACATAGATGAAGTGACAGGTAATGAATGGACTGTTACACAAGGTGAAAACGGTCGTATTCAGGGAACTATAGGAGAAGCAGGGATTGCGGTTCTTTATAATAAGAATGCATATCCGAATGTTACAAAAATCACTTCTTCACCGGTTCAATCCGGCAGTCAGACAACAACATTGTATTTTGACAACTCACAGTATAAATGGAATTCAGTTTATGCTTATGTTTATGACGGAATGGGTACTGCTAAAAATGCAGATTGGCCCGGTCAGGCAATGACTCCTGATTCATTAACAGGTCTTTACAAGCTTGAAGGTGTAAACAACTACAATGGAAATGCCAGAGTTATTTTTGTAGAGAATGGAAACAGCGGTAATACAAACAGATATCCTGCAAAAGATACACCCGGAATGGATTGTCCTGACAGTGCAATGATACTGAATAAAGTCAAGATCAAGAAGAACAATGAGTATGTATGGATCAGCGTGTGGGATAAATATGCAGCATCCACAGAAAGTTCATCTGACAGTGTATCAGCAACGGCAAGTGAGAATACATTTACCGATACACTTGATGTAACTCTTAATGCACAGGGGGTTACAAATCCGATTTATATGACATCGGAAATGACCTCTGACAGCGGTTACGGTTCATTTACAGACGGGCAGACAATAACTATTGGTGAAAATACAGCCGTTGGCAACATATATGTTGCTGTAAAAGGTCTGAGATCTGACGGTACAATGGCATCACAGGTACAGACGTTTACTAAGCAAAAAGAAGGCGGATTACTGTTCTTTAAAACAAACGGTAATTGGATAGGCAGTCGTTATGCGCTCTACGTCTGGAACGGTTCCGATGATCCACAATGGGTTGATCTGACGCTGCTTAGTGATGGCAGTACTTATTCCGCAAAGCTTCCCGACAACGTTGACTGGAATAATGTTATTTTCTGCCAGATGAGATCCGGCACAACAGAAAACGACTGGAATAACAAGTCACAGCAAACTGTTGACATTACCATTCCAACAGACGGAAATAATCTTTATACGCTTACAGGAAAAGACTTGACCGAAACTTCAAAATATACAGGCACATGGAGTAAAGTCGATGTACCCGATATGATCGTATGTGATAATTTTACAGGTGAAACAAACGACGGCGGCGGTATAGCCTTTCAGAAACAGTATTCTGAACTGATAGAATATGTATATAGCCGGATAAAAGAGCATCAGACTACTATTGATATTTCCGATTATAATATCAAATACACTCCTATTTCTAAATTTTCTTCAACGCTGACCAATCTGTTATTGAAGACACATCCGGACCTGTTTTTTGTAAGCCGTTTAAGTATGGACAAAACGTCAACTGATGGAACAACGAGGTATTATTCGTCAATTACTCCATATTATACAATGAATAAAACAGAAGCGGATACGAAATTATCAGAATTTTATGACAAAGCAGAATGGTATCTCTCAAAACTTAATGGCAACATGGACGACTTTACAAAGGCACTTGTTCTGCATGATCTGTTGGTTCTGAATAATTATTATGACAGCAATTACAAATCAAACTATACTTTTATGGTAAATGGCTATGGAGTGTGTCAGAACTACACGGAAGTTTATGCCTATCTTCTTGCACAGGAAGGTATTAAAAGCGAGATCGTTATATCTGATTCAATGAATCATGAGTGGCTAATGGTTTGTCTTGACGGTAAATATTATCATGTGGATGTCACATGGGATGACCCTCTTGTTAGAAATGTAGACAGACCTAATAAAGTAAAACATAGTTATTTCCTTCCGAGTGATGCACAATTCAGGAATGAAGCATATGCTGATGTACACTCAGGATATTCCGTTTACTACGATCCCGATGATAAATATGAGGAGTATAATAACCTCCATAACAATTCAAATCCGATCTTTTATGTAAACGGTGCACTTTATACTCTTTATTTAAAAAATAATAACGGTGTTATTGCTGTTTATAATCCTGCTGATGATACCTATACCGACAAATATACTATTGAAGATAAATGGCTGTATAAAATTGAAGGGGATTATACTTATACTTGGACAGGCAACTATTCAAGCATAGCGGAGTATAAAGGTATTATCTATTATAACGTTGAACATGATATATATTCCTATAATCCGATAACACAAGAAACAAAATCATGTTATAATTATAGCAGTGGTCAACTTTATGGTATGTATATAAAAGATGAAAAAATTTATGGACTTGTTGCTGCCAATCCGACTACCCAACCGGAATCTGTTTACCTTGTTGACTGTGAATCCGTAGCGCCAACGGACACATATACTGTCACATGGAAAAATTATGACGGTACAGTTCTTGAAACAGACACAAATGTTGTATCCGGCACAATGCCAAGCTATGACGGTACAACACCGACAAAGCCTGCCGATGCACAATATACATACACATTTGCCGGCTGGACACCGACAGTTTCGGCTGTTACGGGAGATGTTACTTATACTGCAACATATACATCTTCTGTAAATGAGTACACTATAACATGGAAGATGGATGACGGAACAGTTATTGATACAACAACTGTTGCTTACGGTGAAACACCAACCCATGCGGCTCCTGCAAAATCACTTTCAGGTACAGCACAGTATCATTATTACTATGAATTTACCGGATGGGATAGGGATTTAGCAGCAGTTGATGGAGATGCTGAATATACAGCACAGTTTGAGCAGCGTGAAATGGTTTACTATCTTGTCGGTACAATTAATAGTTGGACACCGTCGGATAACTATGTTTTTGAGCTCAATTACGATAATAATAATGTTATAGAGTACAAGCTTTTGAATGTATCACTGCGCCAAAATGATAAGTTAAAAGCAAAGAGTAATAAAGACAAATGGTTTCCGAGCGGCGGTGACGGTGAAAACTATATTGTTCCTGCTGATGGTACATATAACATTTATTTAAGACCGAATGCAAGCGGTGCGGATGACTGGCATCGCAGCGTATTGTATTTTGAGAACGTAACTCAATATACCGTTACATTTGATTCTGACGGTGGCAGTTCTGTTGCAGAACAGACCGTTACCTATGACAATACAGTTGCACAGCCTGACGCTCCCACAAAATTGGGATATACTTTCAGCGGCTGGTACATCGGCGAATCAGAAGATGCATTTGATTTTGATACAGCTGTCACAGATAATATTACCCTGACGGCTCATTGGACGGTTAATACTGTGGATGTTCAGTTCTATGATATCAACGGAATAATTACCGACACACAGAAATTGCCTGTGGTTGACTATAATCTGCAAAATAATTTCACGGTTCCGAATCAGCCCTATCTTGACGGTTATGATATTGGCGGCTGGACGGTAGACGGGACTGAATGTAAAGATGAGGCTGCCGTAAAGGCTGCTGTCGCTAATTTGCTTACTTCTGAAAGAACAGAACCTATTGCTGTTCGTGTAGTTTACAACCAGAAAGAACAAAAATATATGCTTAACGTATCAGCAGGTTTTATTAAAGGTACAAATGCGACTAATGGACAGTACAAGGCTTCAGATCAGATGTATGTAGTTGCGCAGGATGGTAGTAGTGATCAGATATTTGACTGCTGGAAAGCTACTTACGAAGGCAGCACAGAAGAAATAATTGTCGGATATGAAAAAACTTATGCTTTCCGTATGCCATCAAAGCGTATTACGCTTACTGCAAATTATGTCAGCAGAGAGGAAGATTTATCTCCGAGAAAAGGTACAGCTTTTATTGAAAGTGTAACCAAAATCGACAACAATAAACTTTCGTTTGTTTCTGTTTCAACAGTTCCGGAAGATGCCTGCATTGTCAAGACCGGTGTTATTGCACAAAGACAAGATGTATTAGACGGTGCAGAGCTTACATGGGATAATGCAGAGTTCAAAAGAATAAATGAAACAACTTGTAAGAAATATCATTCATTTAAATACACATGGACCAAGAGTAATGTAGTCTCTGAAACATGGTGTGTTCGTTCTTATCTTGTTTATACACAGAACAATATAGAATATACACTTTTGGGAGATACCGTAACCGCAAGTTTGAATGATGTTACATGATAAGTCTGGAGGCAATAATTATGAAGAAGAATTATCTGACAGTAGAAATGGAAATTATTGAATTTGAAACGGAGGATATTATTACAGAATCTCCATTAAGAACAACAGGTGAGGATGGCTATTATGATTGATTAAAACAATCAGAAGTAAGTGTTGTTCCGGTTAATCATACTTAACCTGAATGATATAAAAAACTGAAACGGCAGGCGGTTCAATATGGACTGCCTGCCGTTTGATATTGTATTTTATTAAATATAAAAAATTTCAGAAAAGTCTTGACATTTATAAAACAGCGTGATATAATAATCAAGTCGTGAGAGACAATATAAAAGTTGGTGTTGATGACGTTGAGGGTCCACCCGTTCCCATACCGAACACGGAAGTTAAGCTCAATGGTGCCGAAAATACTCGATTGGTGACGATCCGGGAAGATAGGAAGATGCCAACACAAAGCCATCCGAAAGGATGGCTTTTTTTGTTTATCTTACTCTGAAACTGTATTCTTCTTCATCAACCGGAATAGTTCTGCATTCCATATTTTCGATACGGATAAAATGTCCTCTTTCTATTGCAAGTATGACCTGATCAATCTGATTTTCAGAGCCTTGTATCTCCATTGTTACAGTGCCGTCATACTCATTTTTAACCCAGCCTGTACAGCCGTAAAGATTTGCAGCTTCCCTTGCACGGTATCTGAAACCTACGCCCTGTACCCAGCCGTGAAATCTTATTTTCTTTCGTATCATTAAAATCCGCCCCCTGTGCGATATATTCCGGAACTATTCTATCATTTTCAATTATAAATAAAATTCCTTATAAGAATTAAAAACTATAACTCAGTGTGTATAATATTTCATATCAAAACAAAAGGAGCTGTAAAAATGATAGGAATAATAGGTGCTATGGATATAGAGGTAAACGGCATAACGGAGAAAATGACTGATACAAAGGTGCGTACAATAAGCGGAGTAAGGTTTGTATCCGGAATGCTCGGAAATAAAGAATGTGTCGTTGCAAAGTGCGGTATAGGAAAGGTCAATGCAGCTATTACGGCACAGACTATGATACTTGAATTTTCCCCTGATAAGATAATAAATACCGGTATCGCAGGAAGTACCTGCAAAAAAACACATGTCGGATATATAGTTATATCTGACAGTGTTGTACAGCATGATATGGATACTACTATATTAGGCGACAAGCCGGGAGCAATTTTCCTTCCGGATGAAAGTATCGTTAACATACCTTGCAGCCGAGAGCTTATTTCAGAGCTTGAAAGGGCTTGTATAAAAACCGGCGAGAAAAATTATATCATAGGCACAACCGCAACAGGCGACCAGTTTATAAGCGGCAACGATAAAAGAAGTATTATAAATGAAAAGTTCGGTGCAGTTGCATGTGAAATGGAAGGCGGAAGTATCGGTCAGGTTTGCTATGTAAATAAAGTACCGTTTGCGGTTCTCCGCTCAATATCCGACAGCATGAGTGAGGAAGATGATGCGGTTGAATATTCCGTGTTCAGCAAGTCTGCTGCGGAGAAGGCTATAAATATAATAACTGCTCTCGTTTCGGATGAAAACTGATATAATAAAAAAGGCATGTTTTACAACGTGCCTTTTTAATATACCAACTTTTCAATAAGTTTTTTTGCTGTTTTCCTGTCAAGCTGCTTTATGCGGTGAGAGGTCTTTTTTTCGGCATATATGCTTAACTTTACATTACAGGTGTCTTTTTTGAACTGGAATATATTCTGCGATATCTCAACGCTTTGTATTTTTTCAATAGGGATTATATATTTTCTGAGAGTAAGTCTTTCATATGTGCATACAGATATATTCCTGCCGCAAAGTGCTATATGGGAATGTCGGTATGCAAAGCACCTGAATGCAAACCACCATAATATAAGTAGCATACATATTGCTGAAAGTACTCTTATTATTGATGAGAGACGTCCGAGAAATTTTGATAATATAAATCCCAGAGTGCATACTGCAAAAAGTATTACAGGCAGATATACATAAGACCACAGTTTATGTTTCCGTACATAAATGCTTTCCGTTTCATGCGGATCTATACCTGTAAGCTCATATATTCCCTTATATATTTTTTCCTTGCCTTCGGGCGGTATTATCATACTTCTGTCGCCCTTTATCTTATCCGAGCCTATTACAAATATACCTGCGCTGTAAATATTCAGTATACGCATAAAAAGGCTCTGATTTATGGTTACGGCTGTAATACCGTCTGTCCGTGTCATAAGAAAGCTCTTGTTTATAGCCCCTCTTGATACTGCAACAAAATTTTCGAGCCTGTATGAACGGAATCCTGCATATCTTAAAAATACCATCAGTACGGATATTACCCAGCATAAAATTATTATTGTTATTATCGCTGAAACGGCGGGAGAAAAATATAATGCAAAGAAATTTTTATCTGAACTGATAGAGTCATATATAAGGCTGTTTGTAAGCTCTGAGCCTACTATCTTTGCACTCTTGCTGAGTACGGGTACGATAAATATAAGCCCTGTTATGGGGTTCGACCAGAAAACAGAAAGAAGTATTGTATTTACCATATTTGACCTGTATATATTTCCTTTGATATTTTCTCTGTTTATCCGTTCAAGCATTTTTTCTGTATTCTTTTTTGAGATATATCCTGATATATCATAATCTCTGCTTGAACCGGCGGGAGTATCTGCCGATACCTTTACCGCACCAAAGATTGACGGCAGAATATCTTTTTTTACTGACAAAGTCTGTATCTTGTCATACGGCATAACATATTTTCTTTTAAAAAATATACCCTGTCTGATAAATATTCCGTTATCGCCCATAAAATACGACTGCTTATGATAGAACCATAATGCATAAAGACAGCCTGCAAGCACATAAAATGCACTTATGCCAAGAGAGCTTATTATATCAAATATTCCATGAGGCGTTATGAATATCTGACGCATGACGGAAAGGATAATTATGATAACGGATAATTTCATATGGTTCAGTATCGTATAAGGGTGGCATTTTTTATATACTAATGATGATTTCATGTCTTGATTTCCTCCGACGACATGTGTAAAAAGTCATCTATCCTTTTTTTCAGAATAACTGCATCCTCTTTTGAAAGCTCCCATAAAATAACGTTGCTTCCTGCCAAAAGAACATCTATTGATGCAAGTCCGAGCCGCTTTTCTATTATGCCCTCAAACATTACAGCATACTGTATCTTTGAAAATCTTACTATTATCTCACGTCTTGTAAAGAAGCCTTTGTTCAGTATCAGATGATCTTTTTCAAAACGGTAGCTTATTATCTTTGTTACGGCAGGAATGTAGAAAAACATTATTAAAATGTAAAGTATCACTACGATACTTAAAAAAATTATGCACAGAACAGGAAGGACAAAAAACAATATTCCCGAAAGGACAGTGTACAGCACAAATATTACCGATATTCTTATCTGCCATATTTTAGCCGCCTTTTCGGATACGAGATTTCTGTTTTCAATATTTTTTTCCGAAATATTTTCCATAGTAATATTATCTCCGCATTTTTTCTTTATTATATCATGTTTACTGTTATAATGATACTGTTTTTTCCTTTAATAATAAATTGACGTATAGATATTTTTGATGTAGAATAATAACTAACAATATCAATATTATTTGTTTCGGAGATGGTATATATGAATCCTACAAAAGAAGCCGCTTTGATGATGTCGTCACTTTCGATATATTCGGGCATTCTCAACAGAAGTGTCCCAAAGGCTTATTATGAACTTCTCTGCTCTATAAACAAGCCTGTATTTGAATTTTGCTGTGCATGGGGGAATTTTTTCGCCCTGCTGTGCGAGAGAGGATATGCAGACAATCTGGCAGGCTGTATAACTGAAACCGCTCTTTTTGATGAAAATGCTTTTTCAAGAGCGGCTTCGTCAAAAAAGGAAAAATCTTTGCCTACTCAGGTAATAAGTGCAATAAGACGTGACCTTTCGGCAATAAGGAGAGCAAGCCTTTTATCTCCTCAGACTATACTTAACGATTATACATACCGTGATGAACTTGGTGTTGTTGCCAACAGTCTGCCGAGATGGGATAACGGCCGTCCTATAAAGGAATTTCTGCATGAGGATGATATTATAGATGAGCTTGCGGATTTCTACAGACAGAACGGCTGCGGAATGTTCGCAAGATACAAGGCTTTTATCTGGAGAAACAAGAGTATAGAGCCTGTTGTTCATCCGGATAATGTGGATATATCAATGTTAAAGGGTTACAGCATACCGAGAAAGCTTGTAGAGGACAATACTCTTGCATTTCTTAACGGCGTACAAAGCAATAACTGCCTGCTTTACGGTGACAGGGGTACGGGAAAATCCTCTACTGTAAAGGCTATGCTTAATACATATTATAAAAAAGGTCTGAGAATGGTCGAGATACCTAAGGACAGACTTTCCGAATTTCCGCTGCTTGTGGAAAAGATAGCGGAAATACCGCTGAAATTCATAATATTCATAGATGACCTTTCATTTCCTGCCGAGGATAAGAGCTATGCACAGCTTAAAGCCGTACTTGAGGGCGGTCTTGCCGTAAGACCTGAAAATGCGCTTATTTATGCTACGTCTAACCGCAGACATATTATAAGGGAAAGCTTTTCCGACAGAGAGGGTGATGATATACACAGGAATGATACTATTCAGGAAAATCTTTCACTTTCTGATCGTTTCGGGCTTTCCGTATGCTTTACAAAGCCTGACAAGAATGAATATATCGACATTATAATGGCTCTTGCAAAGGATGAACGTCTGAATATAGGCATTGATGAGCTTACAAAGGGCGCTGAAAAATTTGCGATAGAGCGTGGAGGACGTTCTCCGAGATGTGCAAAACAGTACATTTCTTCTTTAAGAGCAGATATAAAGATTAACAAATCGTAAAATATTAATTGTGATATCTCACAATTACTTGATATATGTAAAAAATGTGTTATAATGAGTTTCATTAGAAAATTAATATGGAATTTCTATAGGGGTGAATGAGAATGAAATCAAAGACAATTATTTGCTGTCTGATGGCTGCGGTGCTTATGTCAGGGACTGCTGCTTCAAGTATTTGTGCTATTGCAGCAACAGATGACAGCACTGTTGCTTCAGGCAAAACAGAATCATCTGACAGTTATTATTTTGAATGGGACAGAAGTGATGATAAAGGTCTTACCATTAATTTCGGAGCATCGTTTGATGAAGCTATAATGATAAGGAACAACAGACTTTTTGCTTCATTGTTCAGTGATTTTACTGTTGAAAAAGGACAGGTAAATATAGGCGTATCACTTTTGGCAAAGCTGGATGACGGTGAGAACACTTTGGAACTGCTTACCAAAGATAAAAAATACGATATTACAATAAATGTTACAAATAATCATCCGGAAGAAGTATCGGAAGTATCCGAAACCTCTGGAGAAGAATTTGTTCTACAGGCTGACAATACTGCTTTTGAATGGGACAGGAACGGCGGCTCTGATATTGCTATAATGACAAATTCATTTTCAAAACAGATCGCTGTAAAAAGCGGAATGCATTATGCTTCAAGTCTTATAAACGATTCTGTATCAATAAATGACGGACAGATACTTATAAGTGCAGATTTCCTCAAAAAGCTTGATGCAGGTGAAAATGATCTTTATCTGATGCTTAAAGAAGGCATAATAACTGTAAAGGTAGTTGTCAGTGACAGCACACCGCAGGAGCCTTCAGAAGAAAAGGTTATAACTGCTGAAGAAACCGAGCTTACATGGGACAGAAGTGATCTTATCGGTGTTTCGGTAAATACAAATTCGGATTCACGCAATATTGCGATAACTAAAGACGGCGAGCCTTTCGCTTCAAATAAGGAGCTGGGTGTTTATGTCACATCCGGCAGAGTAGGCATAACAGCAAATATCCTTAAAAATCTTGATGACGGCGAAAACAGCCTTGTGTTTGAATTTGACGACGGAACTATTACTGTAAATATATATGTAACGAATAAAAAGCATAGTGAAGATACAGAACTTTCCGTTGGTGAAACAGAATTTGAATGGAGCAGGAACAGCGAGGACGGTATAGTTATACAGACTAATTCCGGATCTGAAAGCTTTACTGTAAAAAAGGACAACAGGCTTTTTGCTTCAAGTCTTTTGAGCAAGGATCTTTCCATAGAGGAAGGACAGATATATTTAGACGCAGGCTTTCTGAAAAAGCTGGACAACGGTGAAAATCATCTTACGCTTATGCTTAAAGAGGGTTGTGTTGACGTTACCGTAACAGTAATTGATGACGGTCAGGAAAGTACAGGAGATGTTAAGGAAATAACCGCAGATGAAACTTACTTTACATGGGACAGAAGTAATCTTATCGGTATTGCTGTAAAGACAAATTCAAGTGCAGGAAATGTTGTTGTAACCAAGGACGGACAGCCTGTTTTCTCAAACAAGGATAAGGGTGTATATATCACTTTGGGCAGAGTTGGCATTACGGCAAATTATCTCAAAAAGCTTGACAACGGCGAAAACAAGCTTGTATTTGAATTTGATGACGGAAATCTTTCTGTTACGATAAATGTTACCGACCGCAAGAACAAGTCAGGTTCTTCGTCGGGACTTACGGCTGAAAGATCGGTATTTACATGGAGAAGAAACAGCAGCGAGGGTATATCAATAAAAACAAACTCCGTTTCAAGTACCGCATCTGTACGCAAAAGCGGTATGCTCTCGCTTATATCAAAATCAAGCAGCATATCTATACAAGACGGAACAGTTACTCTTACCCCTGAATATCTGAGTACTCTTTCGGACGGTAAGAACAATCTTACACTTGTTATGGATGACGGCAGCATAGATATAATTGTAAATGTTGTCGGAGATGTCGCTGAGCAGAGCTATCATTTACAGTCATCATCATATCTTCCGTCAAGCTCCGGTTTTTCCGGAAATTATCCTCAGACAGGCGGAGTAGCATTGGTCGCAGGCGCAGCTTTAACGGCAGTTTCCGCAGGCATTGTAGGAATCGCTGCTGCTAAGAAACGCAGAAAAAAGAAGTAATATACAGTAAACGTAATTGAAAAATTTTCATTGTCATTCTGAACGCAGTGAAGAAGCTTTAAAGATCCTTCGCATACGCTCAGGATGACAGTTTCAGACAAAAAATTTTGTTGTTTATTGCAAAACAAAGGGAAAAATGGAGAATGGAGAATCAAAAATGCACTTGCTTGATAAAATATTGAATTTTACTGTACTTAAGATGGTTTCGATTTACGGAGGAATGTGCCAAAGAAAACAGTTCAGAGACAGCCGGAAAATTGACAAGCTTAGTGAAAAACTTCTTTTGAATCATGTAAAGAAAAACAGAAATACGGAATACGGCAAGAAATACGGCTTTGCTGATATCCATACAATAAAGGATTATCAGGATAAAGTTCCTATGACAACATATGAGGACTACAGGGAATACAGTGATCGTATAGCCGAAAAAGGCGAACAGAATTTGCTGACTGCCGATAAGGTCGTATTTTTTGCCAAGACATCAGGCACATCCGGCGAGATGAAACGAATACCGGTTATAAAGAAAGCGACTAAGACCTGTCGGCAAACATTTTCCATTTTTATGCACATCATGGATAAAGAGATCAAAAAACGTGGTATCAAGTGCGGAAAAGGACTGAATACTGCTGAAGTAGAAATAAATTATACAAAAAGCGGTATTTCGGAAGGTTTTATATCTGCATACGGTATGAAAAGCGCAGCATTTGCAGTACCGCTCGTTGGATGTTTGCCTAAAGAATTGATAGGCTATGGCGAGGGAGTGGATATGAAGTACCTTAAAGCTTTATATGCACTCAAAGATCGTGATCTTGTATATATGGCTGCCGTGTTCATGTCGAATATCACAGATCTTATGACATATATTTTTGAAAACAAGGATATGCTCATAAATGATATAGAAAACGGCAGTATAAATGATTCTGTCGAAATGCCGGATGATCTGAGAGCAAAGCTCAATAAAAAACTCCGTCCGGATAAAAAAAGAGCTGATGAGCTGAGAAAGGTATTAAACGAGCATCCGTACAGCGGCATAATGACTGCGATGTGGAAAAAACTTAGCGTTATGATAGGCATAGGTACAGGAGAATTTGAAGGCTTTGCAAAAAAGCTGCGTGATTACTGCGGCGGCAATGTGGCATTCTACTATGAAACATATTCTTCAAGTGAAGCGTTGATCGCAAATGCACAGGCTGCCGAATGCGAAGACTATTTAATGCTTACCGACGGTGCATTTTTTGAATTTATTCCCGTAGAAGAAGAAGCGGAAAGACCGCTTATGCGTCACGAACTTGAAGTTGGAAAGCTTTATGAATTGGTCATAACAAATCTTTCCGGTCTTTACAGATACAGGATAAAGGATGTTATAAAAGTAACGGGCTTTGAAGGAAAAAATCCTTTGATACGTTTTGCCTACCGTAAAAATCAGGTCATAAACATAACGGGAGTAAAGCTGACAGCGGAGCATATAACAAATGCTATGAGAGCCTTTGAACAGGCAACCAATATACATATATCGGATTATACACTTTATCCCGATACGAGTCATTCTCCCTGGAGACTGATGCTTTTCATTGAAACCGAGGAGGAACTTTCTGAGGAACAGAAAACACGCTTTGCTGCAATATTTGACGAAAAACTTTCAGAAATGAACAAAGAACACGGACGTATGCTTAATATCGGAGAAACTTCTCCGTCTCTGATATGTCCGGTAGAGAAAAATACATTCCGTAAGTACAGGGAATACAGGGTTAAACAGGGTGCGTCCCAGAATCAGATAAAGACATCACGAGTTATAAACAGTCCTGATGTTCTTAAACTGTTTATGGATCACACAAAAACAGGCTGATATCCGGAGGATTGAGGAAAATGAAAAGAAATAAACAGGAAATATTAAAGGCAAGAAAAGAAACTTTGTCTACATTCAAAAGAGTAGATGAAAATATATGGACGATAGTTTATCAGGGTTCATATGGGCTTGATGAACTTCTTGATAAAGGCTATTCCAGTCTTTTCAAACTTGTCCGATTTGCACAGAATTTTTTTCATTCAAAGCAGGTATTCATAAATCCGTTTGTAAGGGGCGGCTGTTCAAGCTTCAATACAAGGACACCAGAAAATGATGTTATTTTTGGCAGGAACTTTGACTACAAGGATTCTCTTTGCATTGTTATATGGACATTCCCCGAAAACGGCTACAGAAGTATGACTGTAACGACAGGTTCGTTTATGGCATACGGAAAGAAGTGGCAGCGGCCTGAAAAGAAGAAAAATCATATCCGTGCAATGGTAGCACCGTACTGCTGTATGGACGGTGTAAATGAAAAAGGTCTTGCGGCGGCTATACTTGAAATAAAGGCGAAGTCCACAAAACAGAAAACCGGCAAAAAGCCGATAATTACCCCTATAGCTATAAGAGCAATACTTGATAAATGCAAAAATGTAGATGAGGCTCTTGAACTCCTTAAACAATATGATATGCGTGATCCGCTGGCTGTAAACTATCACTACCATTTTGCAGATGCAGACGGCAACAGCGCTATTGTAGAATATGTTGACAATAAAATGCACATTATAAGGCAGGCGTACAAGGGCGAAAATCAGAAGCTTACAAATTACTTCCTTACCGAAGGCGGCGACAACCGCAGGGAAATGGGACGTGACAGATATAAAAGGATAGAGGATAAGCTTTGTGAGTGCAATCACTGTATGTCGGAAGAAGATGCTATGGATCTTCTCGGAAACTGCACTCTTAATTACCGTCATAAATATCTGAGACATATGGTAATAACTGTATGGAGCAGTGTATATAACCTTGAAAAGAAAACTATGAAGATGTGTGCGGGCATGAATTATGATACAATGTATGAGTTTTCGCTTGATGACCCGGGAAAAGTGAAAAAGATAAAATAGGAGGCGATCTCTTGGGAGCTGAAAAAAATATAATTTTGGAAGCTCAGCATCTCTGGAAATCTTACGGAAAGGGAGAAGCCAAGATAGATGCACTTGCCGATGTTTCTCTTGAAATATATGAAGGTGAGCTTCTTACAATACTCGGCAGTTCGGGCAGCGGAAAAAGTACGCTGCTTAATTCTCTCGGCGGCATGGATAAGCCCGACAGGGGAACTATAATCGTTGACAGTCAGGATCTTTGCAAAATGAATGACAGGGCGCTTACAAATTACAGAAAAAAAAATATAGGCTTTGTTTTCCAGTCGTTCAATCTTATATCCGAGCTTACCGCAAGGGAAAATGTTGCACTGACTGCAAGTAATCCGAAAATGGTTGAACAGGTATTTGAAATGGTCGGTCTGAGTCATAAAATGCAGAACTATCCCTCACAGCTTTCAGGCGGTCAGCAGCAGAGAGTATCTATCGCAAGGGCGCTTGCAAAAGATCCGAAGATACTTCTTTGTGACGAGCCTACGGGTGCACTTGACTATGAAACGGGAAAACAGATACTTGTAGAGCTTGAAAGGCTTGTAAGACAGCACGGAAAAACTGTAGTTGTCGTTACTCATACACAGGAGATAGGAAAAATGTCTGACCGTATAATCAAGATGAGAAACGGCAAGATAACAAAGGTCGTTGTCAATGATGAACCTGTTTCTGCCGCAAGTGTAGAGTGGTAAGCCTATGAGAAGAATGATATTACCCATTTTTAAAAAATACAAAAAGCTGCTTATCTCAATAATGATTGTATCGGCTATGGGCTGTGGAATTATGACAGGTCTTTCGGCGGCGTATGTTTCGCTTGATACCTCTTTGTATCACTATCTTGATGAATACTGCTACCCTGAGGCTTTTATCACGACTGAGGTAACAAACCGTGATATGATAGATAAACTTCAGGCATCAGACTCCGTTAAGGAAGTAAATGCACGATTGTGCGGAGATACATATCTGAAAAGCAGCAGGGGACGTTATTTATCTGTAAGAATATTTTCATACAATGCCGATGACGGTCAGAAGTTTCACTTCTGGGAAAGAAAAGACAGCAACGGCAAGGATTCTGTTTATCTTGAGTACAACTTTGCACATGATAACCATATAAATGCAGGCGATACAGTCAAGATAAATACCAATCAGGGCTACAGTGAATATTTTGTATCAGGTATTGTGACGTGTCCTGAAACTATTTCGGTACAGCCTACAGATGATTCATGGGGCGTTAATACCGATTTCGGTTATGCGTATGCATCAGTAGATCTTCTTACTGCCGAATATCAGAAAAGGCATGATGAAGCCAAGGAACAGCTTGACGAAAAAAAGGGCGAGCTTGATACGGAGTGGGGAAAGGCTGAGAAGGAGCTTAACGATGCCGAAGCCAGGCTCAATGATGCAAAACAGCAGCTTGATGACAACAAAAAGCTTTTCAGTGATTCAACCATTGAAGCTGAAGAAAAGCTTGAACAGCTCATGCAGGCAGAGCTTGAACTTGAAGCTACAAAAAGTGATATTTTAAGCAAGAGAGACCAGCTTGCTGAAGCTAAAAAGACAATAGAACAGACTATAGATAAGCTTGTCGATAATGAATCAACACTTATGCAGGCATCTGACGGTATCAAACAGATAGATGAGGCTCTTAAACTTCTTGACAATATAAGCTCATTGATTGAAAATCCCAAGACAGCCATGTTTATGAACCTGCTTTCAAATTATCCTGATGTGAAGATAGAATCTATTGTAAATGCAGTGCAGATATTTAAGGATTTTTCGTCATTGATAAGTGCCTATGGTTTTGAATATAAGATGAGTGATAAGGTGGCGGATTTTGCCGACAAGCTTATCAATTACATGGATCAGGTTGTTTCTGACTATATGTATATCACAAGCGGAAAATTTGATGATTTGTCAGCTATTTCCGAAAGTGATAAAAACATGCTTATAACTGTTATGAAAAGATATCATGTTTATAGCAGATTAATAAGCCTTGAGGAAAATTATGAGAATACAAAGCATGTTCTTTCATATATGGTCAGAACGATAGAAGATAATAACCTTTATACTGTAGTTTTATACATTCCTGTGATAAGCAGCGGCGGAAAGCTCGAAGATATTGTATCTGATGTATCCGATATGCTCGGATTTATTGATACGCTTTCCGAATATACAGGAAAATCCGTTTCTACAGCCGGCGATCTTGTTACACTGTATTCTCAGGCAGGCGGAGAGATAAAAACTAAAAGAACAGAGCTTACCGAGCAGCGTATAAAGATAATAAGTACACTTGCCGGCTACGGTCTTACGGAAGAGGATATTTCTGATGTACCGTCATTTATAAACAGCAAACTCAAAGAAGCTAATGACGGTCTTGAACAGATAAGCAGCGGTCTGAAACAGATAGATGAGGGACTGCCGAAAATTGACGAAGGTCTGCAAAAGATAGCTGACGGACGTGAGCAGATACTTTCCGGTATTGAGGATGCAGAAAAAAAGCTTACTGATGCGGAAAAACAGATATCCGAAAATGAGGAAAAATTCATTGACGAGAGAACAAAGGCTCTGACTGAATTTTCAAATCTTAAAGAAGAGCTTGAAAAGGCGTACAGCAAGCTTGAAGAAGGCGAAGGCTATGACAAGCTTTGCAACCAGTTCCTTATATACTTCAAGGACGGAACAGATACGGGAGCAGAACTTGAAAAGCTTAAAGATATTTTCGGCGAAGAAAATATAAAAGTCAAAAGCAGCTATAACTATGAAAATTCGGCTGTAAAAAAGAGGATAGATGACAACCTTAAAGCAATAGAAACTATGTCTATACTTATGCCTGCGATTTTCTTTGGGATAATACTTATAGTTGTGTTCCTGTTCATGTCGCTGATTATAAAACAAAGCAGACGTGAAATAGGTATACTGAGAGCGCTGGGCTTTTCAAAGACAAGTATAAAACTGTTGTTCTGCGGTGTTAATCTGGTTGTATCGCTGTTCTCTATCGTACTTGGTACTTTTATGGGCTACTGTCTTATGAAATATGTCGGTACTTACTATTCGGCATTCTTCCCGCTGCCGAAATTCACGTTCCGCTTTAATATGTGGATGTTCGGACTTTCGGCAATACTGACTATAATCGTCGGTCAGATATCAACGCTTATCAGTACGGGAACTATTTCAAGAATAATGCCTTCCGAGGCTATGTCAAGACCTGCGCCGGAAGCTGTATCAATACCAAAATTTGTACAGAAGCTGACGAAAAATGCCTCACCTGTGACAAAATTCAGCGTTGCAATACTTTTCAGAAACAAAATGAGATTTGTTTTCTCGGTTATATGTATTGCATCATCGGTTATGATGATATTCTCATCACTTGCTTTCATTACATCAAAGAATTATCTTCTCCATCAGCTTTATGATGAAAGGATAAAATATGACTGTCAGATATTCTTTGACAAAGCTCCCGATGATGAACTCATAAAGGAACTGAGCAGACAGAAATTCGTCAAAGATGTACAGAAGCTGTTGTATTATCAGGCTGATATAGAATTCGGAGGCAAAAGTGAAAAGGGTGTTATCAACGCTATTGATAAGGATACAGAGCTTGTCGGTGTTTACGACAGGAAAAATAAAAAGCTGAATATACCTGAAAGCGGTATCATACTTGAAAAGCATCTTGCTCAGGCTATCGGCGCAAACAAAGGTGATATTGTCAGGATAAAAGGCCATGATGTCAAAGTCGAGGATATATCCGACCAGTCTGTCAGTCGTTTCCAGTATATGTCATACAAGGCGGCGGAACAGTTAGGCAATGTAACTATCGGTTCACTGATATGCAATATTGACAGGACAGAAGAACAGAAGCTGCTTGAATTCCTTACAGGCAAAGCATCCGAAAAGTTTGCATCAGTCGGGAAAACAGCCGTTGAAGGACAGAATGTTGATGAAAATACGGATGACAAGGAATCATCGGGTGCAAACTATCTTTACACCGTATTTACAAGGCTTGCCTTTGAGGGAAATGAAAAGATATTCAAAACCTATGACCTTGCAGCAGGTATAATAATAGGCTTTGCTATAATCATAGGACTTGTTATAGTAATAAATATTGCACAAACGAATCTTCTTGAAAAGAAGAGAGAGCTTTGTGTTATGAGGACACTGGGCTTCCAGCATAATGAAATATCTAAAAAATGGTTTGTACAGTCATTTTTGCAGTTCATATTCTCATGTATAATAGGTCTGCCGATAGGTATAGTTATAGCAAATTACGGACTCCAACAGCTCAGTACAAGCTCAAGAGAATATGTCTTTGCAAACAGTATAGCAGAATACATATTTACAATACTTTTGGTTCTTTTGTATGTCATTGTAAGCCATATTATCGCAATGAACTCAATGAAAAAATGGGATCTTGTCGAAAATGTCAAGGATAAGGAATGATAATATCGTTGACTTTTTACGGGGTGTTGGGTATAATACTCTTATCAAAATTTATAATTAATCGGAGGTTGCTATGCAGGGAAATGTAAGACCTGAAACAATGGAAAGAATAACTACTGCTGCTCTGGCAGAAGCTTTCATTGATGAACAGGTAAAGGAATTGAGAGAACAGATAGGGGATAAAAAGGTACTTCTTGCACTTTCAGGCGGTGTTGACAGCTCAGTTGTTGCCGCTCTTCTCATAAAGGCTGTCGGAAAACAGCTTGTTTGTGTTCATGTAAATCATGGACTTCTCAGAAAGGGCGAACCCGAACAGGTAATTGAAGTATTCAAGAATCAGATGAACGCTAACCTCGTATATGTTGATGCGGTTGACCGTTTTCTTGATAAGTTAGCAGGCGTTGCCGAGCCTGAAAAGAAAAGAAAGATAATCGGTGCTGAATTTATCCGTGTATTCGAGGAAGAAGCACGCAAGCTTGACGGTATAGAGTTTCTTGCTCAGGGTACTATATATCCCGATATACTTGAAAGCGACGGTGTTAAGGCTCACCATAATGTAGGCGGTCTGCCTAAGGATCTTCAGTTTGAACTTGTTGAGCCGCTCAAGCTCTTGTTCAAGGATGAAGTAAGAACTGTCGGAAAAGCTCTCGGTCTGCCGGATAATATGGTATATCGTCAGCCGTTCCCCGGTCCCGGTCTTGGTGTCCGTTGTCTTGGTGCTATTACCCGTGACAGACTTGAAGCTGTTCGTGAGTCTGATGCTATACTCCGTGAGGAATTTGCAAAGAACGGTCTTGAAGGCAAGGTATGGCAGTATTTTACAGCCGTTCCGGATTTCAGGTCTGTCGGCGTTAAGGACGGCAAGCGTACATTTGCTTATCCTGTTATCATAAGAGCCGTAAATACCAAGGATGCCATGACTGCAACTGTTGAGGATGTTCCTTTTGCACTCCTCCAGCATATAACGGCACGTATAACCTCTGAGGTTGAAAATGTCAACCGTGTACTTTATGACCTTACTCCGAAGCCGAGCGCTACTATAGAATGGGAATAATTTTCTGTTACATATTATCAGTTGAATAAAAATACCTTGCATTGTGAGTTTTTTAACTCACTCTGCAAGGTATTTTTCATATCAGGAAAATGCATCAGTTGGAATAAAATGTATATGTCATCTTTCCGCCCTGTTTTGATTTGTACATGGCTTCATCGGCTTTTTCAAAGAAATTTGTTTTGCTGCCGACATCTGAACCGTGAACAATACCTACGCTTGTTGATATAGGCGGCACTCCGTCTGTGGTATCCTGAAGCTGCTGGTTTATATGCTTTATCTTGTTGGCTATAAGTTCTTTCTGCATATTAGTAGAATGAACCATGAAAACTACAAATTCATCGCCGCCGATACGGCATATATAGTCATCGTTACGGAAGTTGTTTTTCAAAGTTCCTACAAGCTTTTTTAATACACGGTCGCCTGTTTCGTGGCCGTATGTATCGTTTATACTCTTGAAGTTATCAAGATCGAAAAGCAGCATATGTGTGTTGTTCATATCAAGGCTCGAAAGAAGAAGTTCATAGCCCGAACGGTTATACGCACCTGTAAGTTCATCGTGAGATGCCTTGAAGTTAAGTCTTTCAAGACTTGTCTTGTATATTGCATACATTTTATTATAAGTTGTTGCAAGATAACGGAATTCATTAGCGCCGATTTCGGGGATAGGATCATCTTTTTTGATTTTTTCGACTGCCTTCAGAACGGGTTTTATTCCGAGATTTGATGTAAGAGCTGCCATGAACATAATCATAACTGTCTGTATTACGCTCATTACACAAACTACTATAAGCTGGCGGTGAAGATGATGGAGTGCGGTGTTTTCTTCTCTGGAAGTGAAAGCTTCCAGTTCATTAAGGCTTTTCTGCATATTGGAGCGGATTATTTCCTTTTGAGTGTAGTATTCATCATTGAGTACCATAGTTGTTGCTTTCCGCATTTTCTCATCGGAAGACAGCTTTTTATCCTCACTGCTGAGTTCAACAGTTTTAAGGACATCAGGATAGTCTGTAATACCCTTTGCCTCAATAACAAGGCGCATAACATAATATTCCTGATTCATAAGCTCGACGGAAGCATTCATTGCTTTCTGAAGCTGATTGAGTGCATCTCTGGTTTTGAAGTCAGCTGACATTTTTTCTATTGCTTCTTCACGGCGGTGAGTTTCAAATGCTTCTTTGAAGTATTCTGTCATAAAACGTTTGTCACCGTCTATAGTGAATCGCTGTACATTTTCCGTAAGGTAATCTGAAGCATCCATCAGTTCGTGTGCGGCTTTTTCCATATTTGTATGTTCCTGAGCAGTATCAGAAAGGCTGAAAAATGTTGTTGTAAGCATATATACAGAGATCATTGTAAACACGAAAACGATCACTGTTATTATTATCAGCCATAAATATAATATACGGAGCGATATGCCGTGTTTTGAGTTTGCTTTTAACACCATGCTGAAAACCTCCATTTGAATAATTCATTGTTATGATAATGTGTGAATTATTCAGAAATATATTTATTTGAATATTCTACCATTTTTATTTAAAATAATCAATTATCTAAGTGGAATATTGTTTAATAAAGTGACTGAAAAAGAAAAGTTTTATATTTTGCATAAAAATGTCAGTATCGGACAATTATTTGTGACTTTTTGATTCACGAATAAAAGTAAAAATTCGTTAAGCAGATTACAGTTTATAAAATAAAAAACGGCAGAACACCGAAAATGATGTTCTGCCGTTCTGAGTTATGTCTGAAAGTACAGTTATCAGCCATACTCACTCAAAGTTAAAATATTAGGATTTATTTTTGCATTAGTACTCTGTTAAATCTAAAACTTTATAATAGGATAAAGATGCTTCAACTTTGTTCTTGCATCATCTGTAGTGAAATGCCAGTCCACCGACCTCTGTGCAGAGTTTCTATTTGCAGCCCATGGTTTCAA